>Ga0256832_1000028_pt1 | contig 92505 bp, 84 predicted proteins | sample 134614metaG_FD_190534 | JGI IMG/M metagenome (GOLD analysis project Ga0256832, IMG submission 190534) | Hydrothermal vent microbial communities from Lau Basin, Pacific Ocean - 134-614 | ecosystem: Environmental > Aquatic > Marine > Hydrothermal vents | place: Pacific Ocean: Lau Basin | collected...
GCAACTTTTGCCTTAAATTGGTTAGAAAAATTTTTCCTCTTACTGGACATTTCTTCTCTCCTTTGTTTTTTGTTAATTTACGATTTTTCCACCTTAAATTCTTGTCCAGTTTTTGGGGTACATTATAGAGCCTGTAAGTATAACCAACAAATCAGATTGACCGCTCCCGACAAAAGACATCGGGATGCGGGTTTTGCGCTAAGTTTAAGTTTGGTTTGCTCAATTTGTGTTTGCTGTTAGATTGGGAACTGTTTAGTGTAAATTTGGTCGCCGTGCTTGCACAAGTAAAAATAAGCACGGCTTGTAAATAATTAAATTCATATTTTAATTTAAGGTAGGCGGGTAAAAGCGACGTCATTAAACAAAGAAAAATGATAACTGTACATCGAATATTTGAAATATATGGACTTGATCCGAAAAAAATTCGATTGGTTCGACATGGAAATAAAGAAATTCCAATACTGGAAACATTTCGTAATAATTTGCCTAAATTTGAAGTATATCAAAGCTATCAAAAACCACGAAGATTCGGAAATGCAAAATATATAGCTGTGTTTGCTCCTTATCATAAAACAACAGCTATTTTCCTGGGATTGTGGGAAGTTGTCGACTGCAAAAAACATCATGAATTTACAAAGGAAAATCTAAAAGAATTAAAAAAATATAATTTACCTGAAAATTGGTTCTGTGATAATGTTCGCTATGAATTGAAGTTGAGTAATAATTTGAGTGATCTTTCGGAGCGTTTGATTATTGAATGGGGCGGTGCAACTGTTTCATGGGTGCAAAAGAAAGATAAAGAAGTTGTAGAGATAAAAGGAAAAAACGCTATAAAGGATTTTGGGTCATTTGATAGCTTAGAGATAGATTTCTATGAACTGAAAAAGATAGTTCATCATCCTGATGAAAATGTAACTTGGGTAAAGTCTCTCTCGTCTGTTAATGGCATCTATTTGATAAAAGATATAAAAACTGGAAAGCTCTATGTGGGTTCAGCTTATGGTGAGCATGGTATCTATGGAAGATGGTCAACTTATGCTAGAAATGGACATGGGGGGAATCGAGAGTTGCAAGGTTTAAATCCTGATAACTTTAAATTTTCAATTCTTGAAATTGTTCCATCTACATCTACTGCTGAATATGTAATTGAATGTGAGAATAAGTGGAAAAATAAGCTGGGAACACGAGAATTTGGTTTAAATAAAAACTAAATTGCAGAACAAGGCGTTGCACCTGATCGCCATTCCGCTGTGCTCCATGGCGGCAAGTGAGCTTGGTCGTTATTATACCACCATTAAATAACATTAAAAAATTTGAGGTAATATAATGGAGAAAGAATCAATAATCGGAATAGCTTGGTTTAATGAAAGTGATTGGGATGAATGGAAAAGTATTTCTGAAGATGAGATTGAGGACAAATACGAAGATTGGTTAATAGAAGCGACATTATCTAAAACAAAACTTGAAAATGAAGGTTTTATTGTTAAACAAGTAAACATAACCCCTAGAAAGTTTAAGATTTGGTGAAAAAAGAATTTTAAAAAAGTAAATTCAGCATCGCGATCAGAATATGTTTCAGAATTATTAAAGAAAGCACATTCATAAAAAAGTGTTATAACCTGCAGATCCCCGTAAAACAATTGTGGGGCAGGCAACTTGACCGCTCCGGATAAATGATATCGGGATGCGGGTTTTGCGCTAAGTTTATGTTTTGTTTGTTCACTTTAGTTTGCTGTAGACGTTAAGGATTTTAAACAGCGTTATAATACCGTGAAGGTTTTAAAGTATTGATTTATAATCTCTTGCACTATGAAGTATTCTATGAATGTAGATAGTTTTATTCTCGATTGTATAGAAAATAATATAATTTTGAACTATTAAATATCTGTATCCAAGTTTTTTTATTTCTTCGTCTTTCGGTATTCTGCCTAATAAGGGATTTTCCGATAACAATTCTAAGTTCTTTTCAATTTTGTTTGCAATTGCATTTGCTGCTTTTAAATTATCTAAGCCAATATATGAGACTATTTCCGTAAAGTCCTCTTCGGCTATTTTTAAAAATCTGATTTGGTATTTATCTTTCGGCATTTATATTCTTTCTGATATTTTCCATTACTTGTTTTAGAGTTCTGCCTTTGTCGCCGTTAATTCTTTGGTTTTGTGCAACAGATAATTTACTTAATAGCTCTATTTTCAACTGCATCTTTGAATAATGAGCCATTGACATAACAACTAAATCGCCTTCACCGTTTTTTGTTATAAATATCGGCTCATCTGATGTATGCGCTAATTTTGAAATCTCGTTGGATTTATTTCTCAAATCGGATATAGGTTTTATAATTGGCATTTTATTCTCCAAATAGTTATCAAAAGATTATCATTATTATGATATATCAAATCTATGAAAAAGTGATATAATAAGCAAATCCCTTTAAAAATAACTACGGGGCAGGCAACTTGACCGTTCCCGATTATACCGGGACTCAAACAGCATTATCTTTTTAACGCTACTCCGCACGAATTTTTAACGCAAATTGTTTTAGGCCGTTTATTACTCTCAAAAAATAACTAGTTGAAGAATTGTCATCCCGTCCGCCTTTATAACTGTCATCCCGAATTTATTTCGGGATCTATAAAATAATCAGATGCTGAACCAATTTGCTTCGGTGAAAAGTATGACACTTATGTGATAACTAGTCAGACCGGACTCACTCAAAGGAACCAACAACCCTCTGATTATGAGTCAGATTTCACATTAATTATGAAAAATAATTTTACTAGGTTTGATTACTTCAGTCAATAAACTTGTCTGGAAATGTAAAGCTTTAATCCTTCTTTGATTGAAATAAGTCGTTTCGCGGAAGTCTCAAAATAAAAAACCCGAATAAAAATATTCGGGTTTTTTGTGGGCCCGGCTGGACTCGAACCAACGACCCTCTGATTATGAGTCAGATGCTCTAACCAACTGAGCTACGGGCCCTTTTTTAAGGAACTCAAAAATAATAAGATGATGTATATAAATCAATATTTTTTTATGCTTGCCATGGGCCAAATTTGCACTTTTGAATAGAAAATCCGTTAAGTCTGTTAAAAAATTTAAAAGACAAAAGGTTGTTTGTAATATTCTTTTTTTTACTATAAGTTTGATACCGGAAATATTTTCGTTTTGCTATAAAATAAAGAAAATATTATATTTGCAGTTCGTTTGTTGAACTTAAATATTAACAAAAAATAAGTATAACTGTTTTGTGTGCCGGGGTGGCGGAATTGGTAGACGCACAGGACTTAAAATCCTGTGGGAGTTTTCTCCCGTGTCGGTTCGAGTCCGACCCTCGGTACAATCTCGGGTTCTTAGCTCAGTTGGTTAGAGCGTCTGCTTGACGTGCAGAAGGCCAGAGGTTCGAATCCTCTAGAACCCACACTATTTCGGAGTTATCTCCGTTTTTTTTTATTAAGAGTGCGCTATGGAAAAAGTTAAAATTACATTACCGGACGGCTCGGTAACCGAATTCGATAAAGGAATTACTCCTTTGCAAATCGCCGAATCTATCTCCAAAAGATTGGCGGAAGAAGCTTTGGTGGCTAAAGTTAACGGTGTTCTGCGCGATTTGAATTACCCGATTAACGAAGATGCTACGGTACAAATTTTTACCTTCAAAGACGAAGAAGGGAAACACACTTATTGGCATTCAACTTCGCATTTGATGGCGCATGCAATTCAGTCTTTATTCCCCGAAGCCAAATTCGGCGTTGGTCCCGCAATAGAAGGCGGATTTTATTACGATTTTGATATAAATACTCAACTGACCGACGAAGATCTGAAAAAGATTGAACAAAAGATGCTTGAGATTGCCAAAAAAGATCAACCGTTTCAGAGAAAAGAATTATCCAAACAAGAGGCGGTCGAGTTTTTTAAGAAAGTCGGCGATAACTTTAAACTTGAAATATTGGAAGACCTTGACGATAAAAAGGATACCATTAGCATTTATTCCGAAGGAGATTTTACCGATTTATGTACCGGACCTCATATACCTTCGGCAGGTAAAATTAAATACGTAAAATTATTAAACGTTTCCGGCTCTTACTGGCGAGGCGACGAACATAACAAACGTTTGCAGAGAATTTACGGCGTTTCTTTCCCGAAAAAGAAAATGCTGGAAGAACATCTGCAACTTTTGGAAGAAGCAAAAAAACGCGATCATAGAAAACTTGGTAAATTACTCGATTTATTCAGCACCGTTGATGATGCGGGTCCGGGTTTGATTTATTGGCATCCGAAAGGCGCCCGTATAAGAACGATTATAGAAGATTTTTGGAAGGAAGCCCATTTCAAACATGGATACGAGATGATTTATACTCCGCACGTTGGTAAAAGCTGGTTGTGGAAAACGAGCGGACATCTCTCGTATTTCAAGGAAAATATGTTTGCTCCGATGAGTATTGACGAACAAGATTATTATATCAAACCGATGAACTGCCCGTTTCATATTATGATTTATAAATCGAATTTAAGATCATACAGGGATTTACCGTTCAGATGGGCGGAGCTCGGTACGGTTTACCGTTATGAAAAAAGCGGCGTTTTGCACGGGTTGCTTAGAGTAAGAGGATTTACGCAAGATGACGCACATATATTTTGCACTCACGAACAAGTGGAAGATGAAATTGTTGAAGTAATCAAATTTTCGCTCTTTATTTGGAAATCGTTTGGTTTTGAAGATCTGAAATTTTATATTTCCACAAAGCCGGAAAAAGCTGTGGGCGACGATGAGCTTTGGGAAAAAGCCACTCAATCGTTAATCAATGCGCTTAAAAAAGAAAATTTGGATTATGTTATTGACGAAGGCGGCGGTGCGTTTTACGGTCCCAAAATAGACATTAAAGTTAAAGACGCTCTTAACCGCGAATGGCAAATGAGCACGATTCAATTCGATTTTAATTTGCCTGAACGCTTTGATATTAATTATATAGGCGAAGACGGTTGCGAACACCGTCCGTTTATGATTCACCGGGCTTTGCTCGGCTCTATCGAAAGGTTTATGGGTGTTTTGATTGAGCATTTCGGAGGCGCTTTCCCAACGTGGATTGCGCCGGTTCAAGCTGTTGTTGTTCCGGTTTCCAAAAGCTTTTTGGATTACGGGGAAGAAATTGTTAATAAGCTGAAAGAAAAAAATATCAGAGTGGAACTCGACAGACGAAATGAAAAAATCGGTTATAAAATAAGGCATTGGGAAACCCAAAAGGTTCCGTACATGCTTATAATCGGTGAAAGGGAAAAAGAAGAAGGTGCGGTTTCGGTAAGAAAACACAAAGAAGGCGATAAAGGAAAGATGAGTTTGGATGAGTTTACCGATAAAATTTTAACTGAAATAAATAACAAAACAATTAACTAATTTAAGAGGTAATATATCGCGCGCAAAAAAGTAAGGGTTAACGATGAAATTACTGCACCGCAAGTAAGAGTAATCGGTCCCGATGGGCAGCAAATCGGAATAATGGTAACTAAAAGCGCCATTGAACTTGCTGATGAAAAGGGTTTGGATTTGGTCGAAATTGCTCCGCAAGCTCAACCTCCGGTTTGCAAAATAATCGACTTTGGTAAATATCAATACGAACAGCAAAAGAAGGAGAAATTACAGAAAAAGAAACAGCATGTTACGGTTTTAAAAGAAATCAGATTACACCCTAATACCGATACGCACGATTTCGATTTCAAAGCAAGACATGCGGAAAATTTTATTAAAGACGGTAATAAAGTAAAAGTTTCCGTGATTTTTAAGGGTAGGGAATTAGCCTATACGGATCAAGGGAAAAAATTACTTGAAAAATTTATCGAAAGGCTGCAAGAAGTAGCCAAAGTTGAAAACCCGATAAGGTTCGAAGGCAGAACGATGCATACGATCCTTGCGCCGTTAAAATCTAAAAAGAAAAAATAAGGTGATAAAATGCCAAAAATGAAAAGTAACAGAGGCGCCGCTAAAACTTTTAAGAAAACCGCAAGCGGCAAAGTTAAGCGATATAAAGCTTATAAATCGCACATATTAACCAAGAAAAGTACAAAAAGAAAAAGAAATTTAAGGAAAGCCACGCTGGTTTCCGACGCTGATTTGAAGCGTGTTAAAATTATGATTCAATAAGGGAGAAAAAGAAAATGCCACGTACTAATAACGCTCCGGCTTCCAGGAGAAGACGAAAAAAAGTGATGAAAATGGCGAAAGGCTATTGGGGCTCCCGCGGAAAAGTTTATACCGTTGCTAAACATTCCGTGGAAAAAGGCCTTCAATATGCTTACAGAGATAGAAAAGCTAAAAAAAGAACTTTCAGAAGATTGTGGATTGTGAGAATTAACGCAGCCGCGCGCTTGAACGGAACCACTTATTCCAGATTGATGAGCGGACTTCACAAAAAAGGCGTTGATATCAATAGAAAAGTTCTTGCGAATTTGGCTGTGGAAAATCCCCAAGCCTTTGCCGAAATAGTTAAATTCGTTTCTGCATAAGATTATATTCTCTCCGGAACAATTCGCCGTTCCGGAGGGATTTCATTCATTAATACTGTTGCTGTCATGGAAAATCAAATTAATAATGTTGTAGAATCGTTCGAGCAAGACTTAAAAGAGGTAAGCGACCTTAAACAGTTAGAAGAAATCCGAATTAAATATTTTAGCCGGAACGGTTTGTTTGCAAAACTGTTCGATGAATTCAAAAACCTGCCCAAAGAAGAAAAACCCAAATACGGTCAGTTGCTTAACACCGTAAAGAAAAACTCCCAACAGAAATTCGAAGAGCTGAAAGAAAAACTTTCCGCCCAAGCAAAAAAGTTCGAAAAGTTTATCGATTTATCTTTGCCGGGAAGGGAGCACAGAATCGGGAGCAAGCATATTTTAATCCAAACCATTGAAGAAATTTCCGGAATATTTAAAGGATTGGGTTTTTCGGTTTATACGGGACCGGAATTGGAATCGGACGCAAACAATTTCGAAGCTTTGAATTTTCCCGAAGACCATCCGGCGCGGGATATGCAAGATACGTTTTTCGTAAACGAGAACTTCTTGCTCAGAACGCATACATCGCCGGTGCAAATCCGTTTGATGAAAGAAAAACAACCCCCGATAAGAGCAATTATGCCCGGAAAAGTTTACCGGAACGAAGCAATAAGCGCAAAAAGTTATTGCTTGTTTCATCAAATTGAAGGACTTTACGTGGATACCGATGTTACTTTTTCGGAACTCAAAGGAACATTGGTTTATTTTGCCAAAATGTTATTTGGAAAAAACGTTAAGTACCGTTTCCGTTCAAGCTTTTTCCCATTTACGGAACCGAGCGCGGAAGTTGATATTTGGTGGGAACCTAAAGGGAAAGAAGGCAGATGGCTTGAAATTTTAGGCTGCGGAATGGTTGATCCGAATGTTCTGGAAAACGTTGGAATAGATTCCGAAAAATATACGGGTTATGCTTTTGGAATGGGCGTTGAACGGATGGCAATGCTAAAGTACGGAATTAACGACATAAGAGTTTTCTTTGATAACGATTACAGATTTCTTTCGCAATTCTAATTGAAAACAGGAGAGTATAATTGAAAGTTTCACTGAATTGGATTAGCGATTACATTGATATTGATGACCTTTCGGTAGATGAAATTGTTGATAAACTTACAACTTCGGGATTGGAAGTTGAGGAAGTAATAGACGAAGCAAAAAATTTCGAAAATATCATAGTCGGTTTTGTTAAGGAAGTTAAAAAACATCCCAATGCCGATAAACTGAGTTTATGCGTTGTAACCGACGGTAAAGAAGAGTTTCAAGTGATTTGCGGTGCTCCCAATGTTGCTCCGGGTCAGAAAACCGCATTTGCGAAAGTCGGAGCATATCTTCCAAGCATCAATTTGAAATTAAAAAAAGCTAAAATTAGGGGAGTCGAATCTTTCGGAATGCTTTGCGCCGAAGACGAACTCGGTTTAAGCGATAATCACGAAGGAATTATGGTTTTGGATGAAAACGCTCCGGTTGGCGCCCCTTTATCCGAAGTATTGAATAAAAACGATGTAATTTTGGATATCGCGATTACTCCCAACCGTGCGGATGCACTCAGTCATATCGGAATTGCACGGGATATCGGTGCTTTGTTCGGCAGAAAATTAAAAATTCCCGAAGTTAACTTAACCGAAAGCGGAAAAAATGTTGATGAGTTTGCTTCGGTGGAAATCGAAAACGAAAATGATTGCCCGCGGTATGTTGCAAAAGTAATTACCGGCGTTACAATCAAAGAATCTCCCGAATGGCTTAAACAAAGACTTATTGCAGTTGGGCTAAGACCGATTAACAACGTTGTTGACGCAACAAATTTTGTTTTGTACGAAACCGGTCAGCCGTTGCATGCATTCGATTTGGATAAACTTGCCGGAAGAAAAATAATTGTTAAAAATGTTGAGGACGGTTATAAATTTACCACTCTCGATTCAAAAGAAAGGGAATTGAAAGCAACGGATTTAATGATTTGCGATGCCGAAAAACCTGTGGCAATTGCCGGAGTTATGGGCGGGGAAAATTCTGAAGTAAGCGACGAAACAAAAAATGTTATAATCGAAAGCGCTTACTTTAATCCTTCCGCAATACGCAAAACCGCTAAGCGTCTCGGACTTTCCACCGATGCTTCTTACCGTTTCGAACGCGGATGTAATCCCGAAATAACCGAATATGCTGCAGCCCGTGTTATTTCTTTAATTCAAGAAATCGGCGGCGGGGAAATAGCTAAAGGAACAATTGATGTATATCCCGGGAAAATTCAACGTCCCGTAATTTCTCTCCGTTATGCAAGATTGAATAAAATTCTAGGTTTCAAAGTGGAACCGGAAAAAGTTAAAGAAATTTTTGAGCTGTTGGAATTCAAAATTTTGGAATCCGGCGATGAAACCGTGAAAGTGGAAGTTCCGCTTTTCCGCCACGATTTGGAACGTGAAATAGATTTGATTGAAGAAGTAGTGAGAATTTACGGATTCGATAAAATCCCGTTGGTAGAAAAAATTCAAGTGGCGCTCGAAGAAAAAGTTGATCAAACGGCATTCAATACTAAAGTAAGGGATTACCTAACCGCACTCGGTTTTTACGAGATAGTTACGAACTCTCTTCTCAACGAAAAAACCGCAAAGTATTTCGGTAATGCAATTCCCGTGCTCAATCCGCAAAGCATTGAAATGACGCATGCAAGAACTTCTTTGATTCCGGGAATGTTAGGAACGATCGAAAGAAATATAAGGGTCAAAGAAAGGAATCTAAAACTTTTTGAAATCGGGCACACATTCGAGATGAAAACAGACGGGGAAATTAAAAGTTTCGATGATATTGAGGAAACCGATAAATTAACTTTTGCGGTAACCGGCAATAAGGAAGAATCCGTTTGGTACTCGAAAGACCGGCAATTCGATTTTTATGATATTGTTGGTGCGGCGGATGAACTCTTCCGTAAACTTGGAGTGGAAGAAAAATTATCCGATACTTATTTTCTCGAGCCGGATAACATATTCGATTTCCGCATCGAAAAAAAATATAAGAAGAAAATTGTGGCTGCAGCCGGTAAAATAAATTCCGCACTTTTGGAAAAATTTAACATTAATCAAGATGTTTATCTCTTCGATGTAAACTTGGATGTAATGAGGGAAATTCACTCGGATACCCGGAAATTCAATGAATTACTTAAGTTCCCGAAGGTCGTAAGGGATTTTGCATTTGTTTTCGACAAAGATATTCGTTACGAGACGGTTGTTAACGAAATTCAAAAAAGCGGTTCTAAGTTGTTGAAAAAGATAAAGTTATTTGATATCTTTGAAAGTGACAGTTTAGGTCGGGACAAAAAAAGTATGGCTTTTCAATTGGAATATTACGACGAAAACCGTACTTTAACCGAAGAAGAAATAGATAAAGAATTCTGGAAAACAATAGAACATATTAAATCGAAACTTAAAGCCGAACTAAGAGGATAAAATAGCGTGTCGGAAACTTCCAAATACGATTTGTTTTTGAATGAATTGAACGGATTGGAAAAAATGCTTCATTCGTTTGTTCAAAAACATAACGATCTTAAAGAAATGAAGGTTGCTCTGGAAAAAAAAGTAAAACAGTTGGAAAATGAGAACGAAGTTCTTAAATTAAAAATAGAAGAATTGGAACACAAAGTAGAAGAAGTAGTTAAAAAGAAAAACGAATTAATCGATACTAATAATATAAGCGACGTTGACAGGGAAACGTTGATAAATCAGATTGACGAACTGATAGAAAAAATCGATTATCATATTCGTTCTTAAGTTTCAACGGTGGTTGGAACTTGTAACATATTGTTTGTATGATGGAATTGACAAAAAATGACTGAAAAAAAGAAGCTTAAAGTAAAAATTTTCGATAAAGAATTTTCACTCTTAGTTGAAAATGAAGAAATAGCTGAAGAACTGGTTGCATACGTTGACAAGGTGATGAATGAAACGCAAGAGGATTTGAAAGATCAGCCGACTGAAACAATAGCTATAATAGCGGCGTTGAACATAGCATACGATCTTTCGGTAGAGAAAAATAAATTTAGAGAATTTAGCATTCAAGCTATCGATAAAGTAAAGAAAATGAAGCTTCTTTTAAGCGAGTCTGAATTGTCCACTCCATCATAATATTTTAACCGCGCTGTCAATTCTGTTATATGAAGAACTAACACTAATAACAAGGGTTATCGACTCAGGGCGTGTATTACAGGCCTCATCCCGTTAAGGGATCTCGCGGATGCGGGACAGTGGAAGTAAAAAGCGTCCGGCGGTTTCCCACATTGAATGGAAGGGTTCTTCCATTTAAGAATTGGCAGCGGCGGTATTATTAATTGGCATATACGGAGGAATTATGGATTGGACAAACCCAATATACTTGATTGGAATAGGAGTTGTTCTATCGGCGGTAATGTTTTTTTTAGGATGGGCAATAAACTCCAAAATCGGTAGATCGGCAATTAATCGTGCGAAAGAAAAAGCCGAAGAAATTATTGAAGATGCTAAAAAGGAAGCCAAGAATCTTAAAAGGGAAAAACTCTTAGAAGTTAAAGACGAATGGCTTAGGAAAAAACAAGAGTTCGATAATGAAGTAAATACCCGGAGACAAAAACTTCAGAATTATGAAAAAAATCTCGATTCGAGAGAAGAGAGTATAGAGAAGAAGTACGAGCTCGTAATTCAAAAAGAAAAAGCCAATAAAGAATTTGAGAAAAAGCTGTTAGTCCAAAAAGAACTTCTTGAAAGAAAAAGCAACGAGCTGGACAATTTAATACGCGAACAAAATGTAAGATTGGAAAAAATTGCTTCGCTTACCGCCGAAGAGGCTAAAAAAATGTTGATGGAAAACATGATCGAAAAAGCCAAATCGGATGCTTCCCAATATATTAAAGAGATAAGGGACAGAGCTAAGCTGGAAGCAAAACGGGAAGCGCAAAAGATTGTGGTTCAGGCAATTCAACGGACTGCGGTCGATCATTCCGTGGAAACAACCGTTTCGGTTGTTCAAATCCAAAACGATGAAATGAAAGGAAGAATTATCGGAAGGGAAGGAAGAAACATTCGTTCCTTCGAAGCGGTAACCGGTGTGGACGTAATTGTGGACGATACTCCCGAAGCGGTTATACTTTCTGCATTCGATCAATACAGACGCGAAATTGCAAGAATCGCTCTTGAAAGATTAATTGCCGACGGCAGAATTCATCCGGCGCGAATTGAAGAAGTTGTTAAAAAAGTTGAAGCCGAACTTGAAGAAGAAATTATTCACGAAGGTGAAAACGTTCTCGTACAACTCGGATTGCACGGCGTTCATCCCGAACTTGTAAAGCATATCGGAAAGATGAAATACCGCTCAAGTTACGGGCAGAATTTGCTTCAGCATAGTATAGAAGTTGCTTATTTAACCGGAATTATGGCTGCGGAATTGGGATTCGATGTTAATCTGGCTAAAAAAGCCGGACTTATGCACGACATTGGAAAAACAATCGATAGAAGTGTTGAAGGTCCGCATGCGCTTTTGGGTTACGATTTGGCTAAGAAATATAAAGAACATCCGATTGTGGTGAATGCTATCGGTTCGCATCACGAAGATATTGAGATGGAGCATCCGATTGCGGCTTTGGTGCAAGCAGCCGATGCAATCAGCGGGGCAAGACCCGGCGCAAGACGCGAACCTTTGGAAGGTTATGTAAAAAGGCTTGAAAATCTTGAAAATATTGCCAATACTTTCGAAGGTGTTGCAAAAACTTATGCTATTCAAGCCGGAAGGGAAATCCGCGTGGTTGTAGAACCCGATAAAGTTGATGACTCGTTCTCCGATAAACTTGCTTACGATATTGCGCAAAAAATTCAAGACGAGATGGAATATCCCGGACAAATTAAAGTTACGGTCATCCGGGAAGTGAGAAAAATAGCATATGCGAAATAACTCCCGATATTATTTTCAAAACCCCCGTTTGTCGGGGGTTTTTTATTTTTCCCCTACTGCAGTAAAATTTATTCCCTTTCTTTACAATGAGTTCGCAATTTTATTTAATATAATTTACGAAGTCTTCCCTGCAAAACTACCTATTTAGGTAGTTGATTAACCGTTCGTTTCGCATTAATTTACTTTCGTAAAAAAAAAGTGCATTTTTCCGATAAATTTTGGTCAACGCACAAAACCACGAATTATAGAGGTAAATATGAAAAAAATAAAATTGATGTTGATTTTCTGTGTACTCGGCTTGACTGTTTCGAAGGCACAGTTAAATATAGAAATAAGCAACGGTATGATGGTTGAAACAACCACGAATCTCGGCATTACCAACGTTTCCGATGTAACGGAAAACGGTTCCGGTTATCTAAAAGGCAGGGTTGAATCATCATCACTTTCCGGCGCAACACAATTTGCCGGATTAACATTCGCAAACGGTTTTACGGGAACTATTAGAAGAATTACCGGAACACCTTATGCAAAAGGGAACGGCGAAGGCACTAATTTTAAAAGATACTACGAATTTAACAATACTTCGGGAAGTGCCCTTTCAACCGATTGCGACGTTACTTGCGTTACATCGGGAGCAAACGACGAAACTAACGGAGTAGCCGCACCGTACTTCGAATACAATTATCAATCTGAATGGAACGGTTACGGCGACGGATCTACAGGTTCTACTATACATGCCGCTAATGTTTCGATTCCTACGGGCGTATCCGATTTGGTTTTTGCGGCGGGTGTCGGTGTTGCAGCTAAAATTTTCCTTCAAGGTCCGTACGATGCAGCGAATGATAATATGAATACAACAATTAATGCGGATGTTCCGTTGACTTCACCTTATTCGGAAGATCCCAGAACCGCAAGCACCAAACCCGCCACGGCAGTCGATTGGGTTTTGGTTCAGTTAAGGGATTCGGGATCGCCTTCAACGGTAATCGGTTCGCGTTCGGCATTTTTGAAAAACGACGGAACTTTAATGGAAGATGACGGAACCGGCGAAATAGGAATTAAGGCGGCACCGGGGGATTATTACATTGTAATTCAACACCGGAATCATCTAGGGGTTATGTCCGCCACGGCACAAACAGGTCTAACTTGGAGAACTTCGCCGTAATTAAGGTTTTTGGTTTGAATAGAGTTTTTCCGTGAATTCGTCACGGCTATCTTAAATTTTTATAAACATAAGGAGAAATACTATGAAACAAAGTTTCACAATCCTTTTACTGATGCTTCTTGTTGCTTCGGTTTCGTTTGCGCAGAGAAGCGAACAAAAAATAGTAAAAGAAAATGTAATCAAATCCGCTGTTAAATCGCCAAACTCACCCACAGCTACCGTTTATGATTTCACTACCGGCAGTGATAAATTTTACGGCGGCGCTTCGGGAGCTATTGAAGTGGAAGCCGGTGTTTGGGGAATGATTGCCGGGGATTCAAACGGCTCGGGAATCATTTCAAACTCTGATAAAGATGACATTAACACAAATAACAACCTATCAGGTTATTATGCCAGCGACATTAATTTGAGCGGTATCGTTTCGAATTCAGATAAGGATTATGTTAATAGTAATAACAACAAATCAACTCAAGTACCATAGAAAATATTAAGAGGTTAAAAATGAAATATATTGTTAAAATATTTTTAATATTAAATTTATTAGTTATGAGCATATTTGCTCAGCATACGGCGGATTTGTTTATTGAAAATGCGCAAGCTAACGGAACGACTTTTACATGGGAAATTCACATAACTCCCACAAACGATTGGGGAACTGCGAATGGTGCAACTTCGCTTGGAGATTGCAGTTGGTATTTTTCTTACAATACGTCTGTTCTCTCTAATCCTCAGATAATCTTTCAAGGATCGGCCGTTGATCAGGCTCACTATGTTAATACTACGGGCATCACCGGTGGAAGGGTATACGTCGATACAAAATTAAATTCATTCGATCCTGGTGTTCCGATGACTCAAGGTGTAAAGTATCATGTTTACACTGTGCAGATGGATATTTCGGACCCTAATGCGCAATCGTTACTTGAATGGGATCATATTAACACCGGAATATTTAACGCTCTTGATGAATCGGTTAACGAAAATTACATTGGAACCGGCGATATCCCTTTACCGGTGGAATTAACAACGTTAAACGTAGAGCAGCAAAATAACGAGGCCGTCGGAATTCATTGGGAAACCGCAACGGAATTGAACAATTATGGTTTTGAAATTCAACGGTCGGTATTAAATGAAGACGAATTTAAACCGGTTAATTCCGAAGATGAAACAGCCATCGAAAGAGATTGGCAAGTAGTGGGCTTTGTAAAAGGCTCAGGAAATAGCAATGCACCGAAAAAATATTCTTACGTTGATAAAAATCTATTCGGCGGAAGTCATTTTGTTTACAGATTAAAACAAATTGATGTTGACGGTTCTTTTGAATATTCGGACGAAGTGGAAATAGAAGTGGTCCCCACTAAATACGAATTGAGCCAAAATTATCCTAATCCGTTTAATCCGTCTACAACAATTAAATTTTCCTTACCGGAAAACACTAAAGTGCGGTTGGATGTTTACAATCTGATTGGGGAATTGGTTAAAACTCTTGTTAACAAAGAATTGGAAGCAGGATTTCAAAAAGTAAATTTTGATGCTTCCGGCTTGACGAGCGGAGTTTATTTTTACCGCCTAAGCACAAGCAAATTCAATAAAGTAAGAAAAATGTTATTATTAAAATAGTATCAAATGAGGCTGTCTTAAAAGTGTCATGCTGAACTTGTTTCAGCATCTTGTTGAAAAGTTTGGAATAACACAGTTTATAGGTATTCCACCAAAGGATTAGAAGACAAACATTGGTTTTGAGACAGCCTCAATAATAAATAATGGAGATAAAGTAAATGAACGAATCAAACATAAATAAGAACGACCTTTTGGAAGACTTCATTCAACCTGAAATATTTGAAGAAAAAAACGTTTTCTTCAAAAATATGAAGCGGGATATGTTTATAAAATTAGCATTAACCCTTTTATATTTTACCATACTTTTAAGTTCATTCATTTTGATCAATTAGAGATAAAATAGTTTTTAGCCTTTCTCAAAAAATCTATAATTAATTTCATATATTTTCGCATCGGATTAATGAAATAACTGCGGAATTTATGAAGTATTTTAGTTTGAGTAAAAACGATTTGTACATTTTTGCCGGTGCGTTTGGCTTTTTTTTGGGTATTTTGATTTTTACATTTTATTTCCCCAATTATTACAACGGTGAAGGTCCGGTAAAATTTGAAATCAGGCAAGGCGAAACATTAAATCAAGTAATAGATGAACTATATCTGCGCGGTATAATTCCAAGCAAAAGGAATATGAAAATTGCCGCATTGATAAGCGGTTCCGAAAAAAAAGTTAAAGCCGGATTTTACGAAATTCCGAACGGAGTAAGTTATTTAAAATTACTTGAAATTCTAACCGAAGGACAACCCCTTCCTCAAAAACTTGTTACCATTCAAGAAGGAATTTGGCAAGAGAAATTAGCCCAATTGCTCGAAGATGAAATGGGCATCAGCTCCGGTAAATTTATGAAGCTTAGCCGCGATAAAAAATTTATACGCTCCCTCGGATTAAATGTAAATTATTTGGAAGGTTATTTGCTTCCCGAAACCTATTATTTTTACGTTGGCAGCACCGAAGAAGACATAATCAAAAAGCTAAGCAGCGAAATGCAAAAATTCCTTTCAAAGCCCGAATATATTGAGCAAATGAAAAAATTAAAAATGACCAAGCACCAAATACTTACAATGGCTTCCATTATTGACGGCGAATCGAATAACGTAAATGAATTCAGAAGAATTGCGGGCGTTTATTACAATAGATTAAAAAGGGGAATGTTGCTCCAAGCCGATCCTACTATTCAATACATTGTCAGGCACAGGAGAAAAAAGGTTAACAAAATATATTATAAAGATTTGGAAATCGATTCACCGTTTAACACCTATAAATATCCCGGTCTGCCGCCCGCACCGATTAATAATCCCGGGAAAGATGCAATCCGTGCAGCCCTTTATCCGGAAGAACACGATTATTATTATTTTGTTGCAGATGGAAATGGTGGACATATTTTCTCGCGTACGCATTCCCAACATTTGCGTAACGTAAGAAGATACAGAGCTTGGAGAGATTCGAGATGAAAAAAAATATATTTAGGTTCTTGATAATTACAATCTCATTTTTGCTTATTGTTAAGTGTGCAAACCAACTTCCGCCACAAGGCGGAGAAGTGGATAAAATTCCCCCCGAAATAATTTCCGTATATCCGGCAAACGGTACCGTAAACTATCACGAAAATTATATAGCTCTTGAATTTTCGGAATATGTTGATAAAAGAAGCGTTCAAAATGCATTTTTTATTTCACCTTACATAGACGGACAAATTGAATTCGATTGGAGCGGAAGGGAAGTGGAGATTATTTTCCCGGATTCCTCTATTAAACCGAATACAACTTATAACGTAACAATCGGAACGGAAGTAAAAGATATCCACAATAACAATAAAATGATTGCGCCGCTAAATTTTTCTTTTTCCACCGGAGCAAAAATCGATTCGGGAAAAATTTCAGGCAAAGTTTACGGTGAAAAAGTCGACGGGATAATGATTTTTGCTTACAGATTAAGTGAAGGCAAAGATTTGAATCCGCTAAAAAATAAACCGGACTACATCTCGCAAGTCGGTGCTGACGGGAATTTTCAAATTACCGGATTGGCAGATGATTACTATCGTATTTACGCTATTGATGATAAATTTAAAGATATGCTCTATAACCCGGGAGATGACAGATACGGCGCGCCGTATACGGATGTCAAAATCGGCGGTGATACAAATAAATTCAATAATTTGAATTTTAAGATAACGTTGGAAGATACCGTGAAACCTTTCCCGTTAAGCGCAGTGATGACCGATAAAAACCATATCGTTATTGAGTTTAACGAATTTATAGACAGCTCGGCAGTGAACGGCGGAAATTTTTTAATCGTCGATTCGCTGAATTATACCGAGTACCCGGTTAAATATTTTTTCAAAGGAAAGACCAAAAAATTTAAATATGTTGTGGCAATCGATTCGGGTTTGCAAAAATCAAATAAGCTTTTTCTTAACATCTTAAATGTTCCGGATATGTCCGGTAATGTTTCCGGACGGCAAAGTATAGAGTTTTTGTACAACAATAAACCGGATACAAATTATATCGATGTATTAAAGATCAAAACAGATTATGAAAAAAATCTTGTCGATTACTTTCATCCTACGTTAACGATTCGGTTTTCCGATGCCGCAGAGAAAGCATCAATAAAAAAATCAATTAATCTGGTTGACGGAAAAGAAAATAAACTTGCTTACCGGTTGCAATTTATAAATGATGCGGAAGTGAAAGTTAAAATTCTTGATAAACTCAATTTCAGAAAAAAATATTCGTTGAAAATAAATTTAAATTTGTTGAAAGACCTCGCCGGCAACAGCTTGGATTCCGTTTACACGTTTTCGTTCAATTCTGTCAACAAACTTGATTATTCAGGTGTTTCCGGGAAATTTAGAACCCCGCCCGATTCATCTGAAGATATTATGGTTAAATTATTCTCGGTGGACGATAATAAATTGGAATACAATGGGAAGTTACGTAAAGGTAATTATGAATTTAAAGACGTCTATCCCGGAAAATATTTTTTATGGTATTTTATAGATTCCGATTCCAGCGGAACGTATAACTACGGAAAAGTTTATCCCTTTCAGCCTTCGGAAAGATTTAATTACTATCCCGATACATTAAAATTGCGACCCCGTTGGCCTGTAGGTGATATTATTTTGCAATAAAAACCTTTGCAAAATGAACTTGGTAGTATTTCAAAAATATTAAATTAAATATTATAAATTAATACAGATAGAATTTAACCGTTTTCCGTAATTATGACATCGGAATAATCTTTAGCAAGCATATCCTTAATTTTATCGAGCATCGCATCTTCGGCATGGAAACGGATAATAACTTCCCGTTTACCTTCTTCAACGCCTTGTTTTGTAGTAAGTATGCTGATGCACTTGAATTCGAATTCCCTCATTTTGTCGCAGACTTCTTTAATAGAGCCCGGGGCATCGGGAATTGTTAGCGAAACTCTGAAACTCGGAATTCTTGCGCCGGTAATATTTATTAATGCATTGAATACGTCTTGTTCGGTTAGAATACCGACTAACTTACCGTTTTCAATAACCGGAAGTCCGCCTATTTTATTATCGAACATTAATATCGCGGCTTTTTCGATTGTATCGTCCGGCGAAATGGTAATGGGATTTTTTTTCATTATATCTTTTATTTTAATTTTGGAAAGCAAATAATGAACTTCCCAAATATCAAGAGAAGTAACTTTCGAAGGGGAAGCTTCTTTCAAATCCCTGTCGGATACAATGCCGACCAATTTGTCTTCGCTCATTACCGGAAGACGCCGCACATTATTCCGTTTCAACGTATGAATAGCTTCGGAAAGTGTAGCATTTTCGTCGATAGTAACTACGTCGGTACTCATCCATCTGCGGACAAACATTTTACACCTCTATTTTATTAAAATTTAAATTCCCAAATACGCTTCGCGAACGTGGTCGTTATTTAAAAGTTCTTTTCCCGTTCCTTCCAGAGTAATCCTGCCGTTTTCGAGAACGTATGCTCTGTCGCAAAAAGTTAAAGTTGTTTGTACGTTTTGTTCCACAAGTAAAACCGTAACTCCTTGATGCCGAATGCCTTTGATTATGTCAAAAATGTCTTGAACCAGAACGGGCGCCAAACCGAGACTTGGTTCATCGAGCATCAAAATTCTGGGCAATGACATTAATCCCCGTGCAATAGCGACCATTTGTTGTTCACCGCCGCTTAATGTTCCGGCAAGTTGTTTTCTTCTTTCTTTTATTCGCGGAAACAACTCGAAACATTTTTCCATTGTTTCGTAACGTTTTTTCTTGGCTTCACCGTGCAGTGAACCCATAATTAAATTTTCTTCAACGGTCATTTCGTTAAACAGTCTTCTTGCTTCCGGGACGTGGACAATTCCTTTTTTAATAATTTCACTCGGTTCAATGTTTGCAATCGATTCTCCGTTTAACGTGATATCTCCCGAGCTAATTTTTTGAATTCCGGAAATTGTTTTCAAAACCGAAGATTTACCTGCTCCGTTCGCGCCAACGAGTACCACTATTTCACCTTCGCGGACTTCGAAAGAGACATCCCAAAGAACTTGTAAATCCCCGTAACTCATATTGATGTTTTCTACTTTAAGCATTTAAGTAATTCTCCACGTTGTAATCGGAACCGAGATAAGATTCAATAACCAAAGGATTTTTGGCAACTTCTGCCGGCGTACCTTCGGCAATGGTTGCTCCGTGAGCAATAGCATGTATTTTGTCGCTAAGAGTCATTATTACTTTCATAATATGTTCCACGATTAAAACCGTAATTCCAAGTTCATCTCTTATTTTTTTTATAATATCAATAGCTTCGTCCAATTCCCCGGGGTTTAATCCCGCCGCAGTTTCGTCTAATAAAATTAATTTAGGTCGTGTTGCCAAAGCTTTTGCGATTTCCAATCTTTTTCTTCCCCCAATTGGCAAGCTGCCGGCTTTCATGTTTTTCACATCATCAAGATGACAAAATTTAAGAACATCTTGTGCAACGGCACGCGCACCGGCAAATGTGGTTTCCCTTGCGAACGCTCCGGCCATTACGTTATCTTCGACGGTTAATCTTTTTAAAGGTTTAACTTTTTGGAAAGTCCGGCCTATGCCCAGTTGCGCAATTTCGTGTGTTTTTTTATGAGTAATGTCAATCCCTTGAAAGTAAATCTTGCCTTCTGATACCGGGTAATAATGATTTATAAGATTAAAAATCGTAGTTTTTCCGCTTCCGTTAGGACCAATTAATCCGAAAATTTCTCCTTCCTTTACGGTAAAAGAAACATGATCGACAGCCATTAAGCCGCCGAAATTTTTTGTCAAATTATCGAGCTTAAGAATGCTCATGAGGAACTCTCCGCTCTTTTTGAAAACTTGAATTTATTTGTTAACAATTCCCAATCGCCCATTATTCCGCCAGGTAAATAGAGAATGACAATAATTACCAGCAGTCCAAAAATTAAGGCATGTAATCCGGAAACCCAGTGCGGCGCCAAACCGAAAATAGCGGAACGGAAAAGTTCTTGAACGAAAACCATAACCACAGCACCGATCGCAGGTCCCCAAATGGTTCCAACTCCGCCTATAATACCGATAAGGATTGTAATAATCGATATATTATGTAAAGCAAAAACAACTTCGGGATCAATAAAACCCATATAAATCATGTAAAAAGCTCCGGCGGTTCCCGCCCAGAACGTGGAAATTACCATTGAAATGTTTTTATATTTTTTTGTATTTATTCCAAGTGCGGCGGCTGCATCTTCGTCTTCACGAATTGAAAGGAAATAAAATCCGGCTTTGCTTTTCATTACTATTTTAACGGAAATAATTGAGAGTATTGCCAAAGCCAATGCAATGAAATAATATGGATATTTCGAAACCCAAGTTGTTGTATACAGAATTCCGTTATGTCCGTTGGTAAGCCATTCTTCTTCTCCGAAAACCAATCTTAGAATTTCACCGGTAGCCAAAGTTCCCAATGCAAAGTAAGGACCGCGCAGTCTGAAAACCAAAATACCAAGTAAGTAACCGAGAATTACCGCTGCCAAGCCACCGTATAATAATCCCCACCAAGGTGAAATTTTATAATGGAAATATGGCAAGGCCGCGGCGTAAGCTCCAATACCAAAATAAGCGGCATGACCGAAAGAAACTTGACCCGTATAACCTGCCAATAAGTTCCAGGAATTTCCGAGCATTACCCACATCATTATAAAGATTAGAAGTCCTTGAATATAAAAAGAATCGAAGAAGATAAAAGGAAGAACGACCGCACCCAAAAAAATCAGATATTCGGACTTTGTTAATTTGAGTAATTTAGTTTTTTCTTTTTCCATAATCGTACCTAAACTTTTGTAAGTCGTTTTAGTCCGCCGGGGAAGAAGACCAAAACAATTAAAAAGATAACCAACCCCACAGCGTCTCTGTAACCCGAAGAAATATATGTAGCTCCGAATGTTTCGGCAACACCCAAAACCAAACCGCCGGCAATTGCGCCTACCGTTGATCCGAGTCCGCCTAAAATTGTTATAACGAATGCTTTAACTGTAAACAAAGGACCTACATCCGGATATAAATAATAAACCGGCAAAAGCAGTGATCCTGCTGCGGCATCTAAAGCACTACCCAAACCGTAGGTAAGAATAGTAATCTTTGCGGAACTTATTCCCATTAAAGTGGCGGCTATTTTATCTTGAGCGGTTGCCCTAATCGAACGTCCCAAGTCTGTTCTTCTTAAAAGAACGTATAATCCGACGGTTAAAAAGATTGCAATGACGAATGCGATAACGAGTGGGACGTGGAATGAAATTCCCGCAACATGCCAAGCCTTATCGGTGTAACTTGTTTGAATTGATCTGTAATTACTGGTAAAAATGAATCGGGCCAATTCAACTAACACCATTCCGATGCCGACCGTCATAAGTACTTGATTTTCCGGGAGAATAGATTCTTTTTCTATCAAAGGATGAAGAAGGTATTTGCTTAAGCCTTCGGCAAATACAAAGATAAAAGGAATTGTAATAAATATTGAAAGATAAGGATCGATTCCGAAATATTTCCATAGTACCCAAGTTACATACATTGCAACCATTAGGATTTGACCGTGCGCGAGGTTAATTATTTTAAGTACGCCCATAATGAGCGTCATTCCTATTCCAATGATTGCATAGAGACCACCGATTAGCAATCCTGAAATTAGAGATTGCAAAAATACATCCATCGAAATCCTCGAATTTAGTTTTTATTTGGAAGTGACGGAAACCATAGATTTCCGCCACCTCGAATACAGAATTGATTAGAACTTTATTACAGACCCCAAACAGATTTCCAATCAATCGGATACATGAATTTAGCATTTGCAAGGTTTTTCGGCCAGATTAATTTCAGTTCGCCGTTAATCCATTGCACAACATAAGTATCCATTTTGTTTTGATGGATTTTTTTGCCATAAGAAGTAAATTTAACGGGACCGAAAACGGTCATCATATTTGTTTCGTCGAGAGCTTTTTTAATTGTCTCCGGTGTGTATTCCCCGTTACATCTTTTCAGCACGTCTGCAACAACATAAGCAGCGGAATAAGCTTCCGCACCGTGGTAATCGGGACCGTCTCCGCCGTATTTTTTAACATATTTGTCATAATATTCTTTTGCGCCCTTAATCGGCAGAGTTTGATGCCAAAGTGTTGCCGAGATAACGCCCTCGGAAGCTTCTCCAGCGTTTTCTTTAAATGCAGGCATAGTAAATCCGGCACCGGCTCCAACAAATATTTTAGGAGTGGTGAATCCTAATTCTCTGCTTTGTTTCATTAATAGGGCGGCATCCATAACGTAAGAAATCATATAAACCATATCCGGTTTGGTTTTTCTGGCGTTCATTAGTAATGGTTTGAAATCGACTGTTCCGCTTGAATATGACTCGTTGCCCAGAACCTTGATACCGAGTTTATCACATGTTTTCGCAAAAGATTTAGCCCCTTTGGTTCCAAAAGCAGAATTTTCATGAATAATAAATGCCGAAGTGGGTTTCACAACTTCTTTCAATAATCCTTCCAAACCGGATGCGTATTCCGATACGGGCGGATTGAGACGGTAAATGTAGAATTTATCGCCGTCTTTTGTTGTTAAATCAAATGCTTCAGGTTCTGTTATTTTATCAACCGAGCCGGTATTTACCAAGAACGGAATTCTATGTTGTTGTGCAACAGCCGCTGCCGCAAAAGTTACGGAAGAACTATAACCGCCGGCAAGCATCGGAACTTTATCTTGCACAATTAACTTTTCCGCTCCAGCTCTTCCAACATCGGGTTTACCGGTATCGTCTTCATAAATAAATTCTATCGGGCGGCCGTTGATTCCGCCGTTTGCATTAATTTCTTCTTTGGCTAATTCGTAGGAATTTTTTTCCATTTCACCGAAGTTTGCCTGAGAACCAGTCAAGGGAAGCAAAACACCTATTTTGATTGGTCCGCTATCGGATTTCCCGCAACTATTTAGTCCCACTGCCATACCTACAATTAAAAGCAGAGAGACCAATAATTTAGTTAATTTCATAACTTCACCTCCCAGTTATTAAATACATGATTACTCAAATTAAAATACAAATTGTGCCATAATATAAAATACATTATTATCCGGTGGATTATCCCAAGCTTCGTTGTGAATTACATAAGCTGCGGTAATTTTTGCATTGTTCCAGTGATCCGGGAAAAATGAATGTGTAATACCAAAAGTAATGAATGTTTCTTCATCTTTATCGACATCGGTATTATTGTCAAATTGTTCGTAACGGGCAACTAATTCCATGCATTTGGTAATCCTGTAACCCAAGAATGCATAATAACCTGCCGAAGAAACATCCGTCGGTCCGTTTTTATCGGTCCATCCGATATATTCCAATTTAACTCTTAACGGTTTTGGTTCATAATAAATGTAACCGTTAAACGAGGAATAATCGTTTACGTAAGTATTTCCCATACCGTAGTAACCGCCAACTTCCAAACCTTTTAATTGTTTCGGTTTGTAATTAACCATACCGCTAATTGCAATGCCTTGCAATTGTAAATGTGCCGTACTTTTGTGTGAAGGTTTAATATTGGCTGCTCCGGCTCCATTGTGCAGAGTTAAATTAAATCCGAACCCGTTAACTTTGCCCATAAATGCCAAACCGTAATCCCTGTAATCGCCACCTATAGTTGCTTTACCCCATTTTTGTGCGGAAACCGGACGTTCGACGATGTCGATTTTTGTATGGGAAGTTAATCCCGCTGCTCTAACGCCGGCGCCAATAAAACGGCCAACTCTGATTTGTGCAGCTTTCGAGATATGATACTCGATTCTTGCGTCGAGTAATTTCGGACTTGTTAATTCTGCTTGAACAAATGCCTTGATGTTTTTGCTTAAGCTGGCTTTCAGTCTTGCTCTAACTCTTCTTAATCCAAATCCGATTTGACTGGTATCGGTATTTGTTTGAGCCATACTTGCCCATGCTTGAACGGTTCCGTTTACTTTCACCTTAGGTTCGAATCCATTTTGAGCTAATAAAGTAGATGAAATAAATGCTAAAACAAGAACAGTTGTTAAAAAGAATGAAACTCTTTTCATAACTCTCCTCCAAAATAATTTTTAAAATAAAACTCCCACGTTCGAGGCTGTAATAAAGTGGTTACAAGTATATAGGCAAAGGTTATGCCAAGATTAAAGAATTTTTTGCACGTTAATTTTCTGAAATTTTGAAGGAAATTCAGATTTGGGGATATGCTGTCTTTTTTAGGAAGGAAAAACCTTTGGCGAAATTTCACCAAGTTTGGCTATTTTTCGCCGTTACCGATGTTATATTTTGCCAATTTATCTCTTAATGTTTCCCTTGGAATTTTTAGTGTTCTGGCGGTTTGACTGGTATTTTTACCGCACATATAAAATGCTTTTTCCAATAATTGTTTTTCTATGTTATGCAGAATTTCATTGTAAGAATAATTACGAAAGTCTATTTTATCGACTAGCAAATTCGTAAAAGTTTCTCCCGAAGTTTCATACCATTCACGGGGCAGATGTTTGACATCAATTATGGGTTCTTTTTGTAATATCACGATTCTTTCAATAGAATTTTTCAATTCTCTCACGTTTCCGGGCCAATTGTAATTTAACATCAGTTCTTTTGCCTCATCGGAAAAGTCTTTAATTTGTTTCGAAAATTTTTGAGAGAAATGATCGAGAAAATAAGCGGCAAGAACAAGTATATCGTCTTTTCTTTTGCGAAGGGGGGGAACTTCAATTCTAAGAACGTTTAATCTGTAATATAAATCTTTTCTGAATTTATTTTCTTCTATAGCTTTGTTCAAATCGATATTGGTCGCCGCAATAATTCTTATGTCAACATTAATATCTTCGGTTGAGCCTAATCGCCTGAATCTTTTGTTTTCTATCAATCTTAACAATTTCGCTTGCAGCGACATGCTCATTTCACCGATTTCATCGAGAAACAATGTGCCGCCGTCCGCTTTTTCCAACAACCCGCGTTTTTTACCTTTCGCATCGGTAAAAGCTCCTTTTTCATAACCAAACAACTCGCTTTCCAAAAGCGTTTCGGGAATGGAAGCGCAATTTATTTCGACAAATTCTTTGTTTGCGCGCGGACTTAAAAAATGCAGTGCCGAAGCAACCAATTCTTTGCCTGTGCCGCTTTCCCCGGTTATCAATACGGTTTCGGAATCGTATTTTGCAAACTCGGTTATTTGGTTTTTCATTCGTTTGATTTCTTCGCTCACCCCCAAAATTCTATCGAGAGCGAAAGGTTTTTGAGTTTGCTGCCTTAATTCTTTAACGGTTTTTTTAAGGGATTGAGTTTCGAGAGCCAAACGGGTAATTAATTTTATCGCATCGGCTTTAAATGGTTTTTTAATATAATCGTAAGCTCCTAATTTTATTGCATTAACGGCAGATTCCACCGATGCGTAACCGGTTATCATAATTACAAGCAAATCGGGTTGGATTTCTTTGATTTGTTTCAGAACATCCAAACCGTTAATATCGGGAAGGTTAATATCTAAAAGGGCAATATCGATTTTATCCGATTTTATCCTTTCGATAGCGCCATTTCCGGTATTTTCCAGAAGTACGTTATAATTTTCCTCGGAGAAAATTCTTTTTAAATTTAAACGGATAAATTCTTCGTCGTCAACTACCAAAATTGTTTTTTGCTCGTTCATTTTTAAACCCGGTTTGGTTCGATTTTTTCATAATTTTCTTCCGTAATATATGGAAGATAAATCACAAATGAAGCTCCGCCTTCAAGTTTATTGAATACCAGAATTTTCCCTTGGTGCTCGGATATAATTGTTTGGGTTATTGATAATCCCAAACCCGTTCCGCCCTTTTTTGTTGTGTAGAAGGGTTCGAAGACTTTTGAAATACTTTCCGGATCGATTCCCGGTCCCGTATCGGATATGGTGATTTTTACAACTTCGTTGAAATTTACCGTTGCGGTTGCATGGTGCAGAAAAATATTTTTCTTCAGCCGCGTGGTTGAGATTTTCAACTTGCCGCCGTTTTTCATTGCTTGCATGGCATTGATGAACAAATTAAGAAACGCTTGCTTAATTTTTTCTTTGTCGAACACGAATTTTTCCAAAGATTCGTCGTATTCCGTTTCCGTTTCGATATTCATTTTTTCGAATTGGTGGCGGACTAACATCAACGTAGAATTTATCGTTTCGTGAATATCGGTCAGTGCGTAATTTCCGCGAGAAGGATTTGCATATTCCAATAATTCGTTTACCAGATTTTCCAATCTTTCCACTTCGGAAAGGGCAAGTTCTATTACTTTGGAAATTTCTTTGTCATGCACAACTTTATCGTGCAAATCATCCATAAACAAACTTATTCCTGTTAATGGATTCCGTATTTCATGTGCGATGCCGGCTGCGAATTTACCGAGTAAAACCAATCTTTCCATTTCTTGCATGTGTTCTTCGCGTTGCGTTTTTTCAGTTATATCGGCAATAATTAGAATGAAGCCCGAACTTTTACCGGAATCGGAATAAATATCTGAAGTTGTGATTTCGAGAATTTTCTCTTCGTCGTTAATTTTTTGTTTGATGGCAAAAAACAATCCGCTGCTGCCGTCGTGCAAGAATCTTTTAATTTCATCAACGAAAGGATGAAACTTTTCGAAAGCTTTTTCTACTTTTTCCCCTATAATTTTTGAGTGATCGATTTCAAAAATATTTTTTACGGTTTCGTTAGCGCTTAAGATTTTGCCTTTGTCATCTATGGTTAAAACAGCATTCGGCATAAATTTTAAAATATTTTCAACGAAATTCCGCTGCCTTATTAATTCTTGATACAGCTTGGTGTTTTCGATTACCCGCGAAGCTTGATTGGCAAGAATTTGCAAGGAATTGATATCCAATTCCGTAATTTTTCCTTCGGAAAGCGATTTATCGGCGCCCATTATACCAATTATTTCTTCCTTTGCTTTAAGCGGAACGAAAATAAACGAATTGCTTTTCCCGATATCCCGGATTTTTCTATCTACTTCCGTTGCTTCTTTATAATTTTTGAAATCTTCAACGTAAATGATTTTTCCGCTGCGGGCTACTTTTGTTTCTATACAATCGCAATGTTCTATGTTGTATTTCGATTTAATCACACGTTCTGCGTCTTCGGGTGAGAATCCCCAAATTTCCTTGCATTCCAAATATTTTCCGGAATCGTCTTTCAAGTAAAGAATAGCGCGGTCGAAACCGATGCTTTGCACACAATTTTTCAGAATAATTTTTAAAATCGTATTCATTTCGAAAGTTTTGCCGAGTATGTTGCTTATCCTTTGTATGCTTCTGAAAATTTTTAATTGATATTCCAAATCCTTCGCATAACTTTCAATTTTACTTTTACTCAATTCCAAATATTCCAACGATTCTATTAATTCGGATTTGCTCTTTTCAAGTTCATAAGCCATGAAGTTGAACGAGTTGGCAAGTGCGCCTATTTCGTCGTCGCGCTCGAGATAAATTCTTTCGTGCAAATTTCCTTCCGCCAACCTTTGGGAAGTTTTTGTTAATTCAATTATCGGTTTGGTAAAACTTCTCGATACGAAAAAGGAAGTGATGCTTGCCGCAAGGAAAGTAAAAAGCGTAAACCAAAAAATGTTACGGCGGAAAAGATCTGTAACAACGTTCAGTTCGTCCGCAACGGCTTGAATACCGCTTTGGAATTTTTCAAGTTGAGTACCAATTGTAATACCGCCGAATATTCCGGAATTTTTATATTCACCAGTATCGTAAATAATCGGTGCATACGCCATCACTTTTTTTATACCGCCCACATTTGTGGTAATTGCAGTGCCGGAATGTTTACGGATAATTTCCTCGGCAACGAAAGGGTAGTTGGGGTGAATAAAATCCGCATCAAAAAGATTGAACGGAATTTTCCCCGCTTTAATTAAACTGTCCGGCGTATCGCTTGTATAAGCTTTAACCCAGTTGCCGTTTTTATCAACGCCCCGGATATCCCATAATTTCGGATGAGTAATTATCCATCCTTCGTCATCGAACATGAAAGCATAATCACCGGAGTTGTAATCGGGAAATACGGTTTCTTCCTTTTTCAGCGGAAGCACATGTTGAGTAAATTCCATTAAGTGGCGGTGATCCAACGCTATCATAACAACGCCCCGGAGTTTCCCACCGGTGTAAACCGGCGTAGCAAATCTGATTACGCCGTCGTAAAATTTTCCGGGTGGAGATTCGCTCAAGTCCTTTGCGCCGTTTAATTGTTCGTTTTTTGAAATGTAAAATCCGGTTACATGTCCGACGTAAATTTCTCCCGGTTTTAATTTCTTTGCTTCCGTAAAATAATTTTCGCATTTGTATGTGGTGTTTTTTGGATTGGCAACATTTTTAAGTTTATACGCTGGAACAAGTTTCCCATTTTTTACGGAAATAAGCTCTCTACCGGATTTATCGATAAACGAAATCTCTTTGTATAACGGAATCGCTTCGTGTATTTCAGCTAAAGTTGAATTGGAATAAGCTAAATGCCAAATTTCGGATAAATGATTTTTTGAAAATTTTAAATAATTATTGGCTGTAGGTGAAATACTCGTCAACGATAGCAAATCATATTCACATTGCTTTAAGAATTTACGTACCGATTTTGCTATATAAATTGCTTGAAGTTCAAGCGACTCAAGGGTTTTTTCATTTATTGCGGTCTTTATTTTACCGGTAAGTTTTTTATCGATATTATCCAAGGTAAAAGTTGTATAATATCCAAATATTAAGATGGGAATAATTGAAATTAAAAGAAATGATGTTAAAAGCCGGCGGAAAATACCAAGATGCGGTTTCGGCAAATACTTGCTTATTTGCGGTTTGCGTTTCTCGATTTCCGCTTGGTTCATTTTTTCACCGTGAAAAGTTAAATCGAATTTTGATTTTAATATAAAGAATACTCACTTTTTTTGCTTGCAATCGTTATCAATTGCATTCGAGCCGTTTGTAAAAAACAAGGGAAGAAAAAATTATTATGCTGGATAAAAGAAATATTGGAACGTAACCGGTAGAAGAGATTAAGTAACCGACCAGCAAAGGAAATACGGCGATTGTAAGACTGAGTGCCCCGAAAACTCCGCTGTACAAAGCTCTGTTTTCATCCGTGGAAATTTCGAGCAACACGCCTTCAAATGCTATTTTATGAGCGCTTAAAGCCGTACCGATTAAAAAGAATAATAAAGTAAAATATGTTAGCGATCCGAAATAGGCTAAAAGAATTGCTATAACGGGAATTGAACCTTCAAGTAAAATATCGAAGAATAAAACGCCTTTGAAGGCTTTCTTTTTCACGATTTTCGACCAAAAGAAATTAGAGACAATCATCCCGATAATTTGAAGTAACAACAAATTGCCTATAACGGATTTATCAAGATGAAATTTGTCTTTTACAAGCGAAATGTAGAATGGAATTAGTGAAATGGCGAATCCGACCAAGTTTGACGTGATAACAATATTCTTAAGATTTTTACCGTTTTTGATTACCGACGGAATTGATTTGATTAACTGTAGAAGGGAAGTCCGGTCTTCGGAAATTTCCGTGGGATTTTCTTTAATTGCGATAAAGCCCAACGATGCAATGAAAAGCAGAACAAAAGCAAATTCAAATGCGATTTTATAATTTTCCGGATATTCGAATGACTGTAAAATTTGTCTTACCGCCAATGCCGAAATCAAAACTCCGATACTGCTTAAAAATTGACGGACAACTAAAAAGTTTTTGCGCAGATCTCCCTTAATACTTTTGCCCAAAACGTCCGTGTAAGATACTCCGGCAAAAGCTCCGCTGATTGTGAAAAGCAGCATCCAAAAATAAACGAGTAAAATTACCGTCGATGGTGAGAAACGGGCGTGAAGGGAAAGCGTCCATGCAACTCCACCGAAAGCAAAAACCCGGAGATAAATTCCGAGCAATAAAAAATTTTTTTTATAAATTTTTTGGGAAAGGTAAGCTGCAAAAAGCAATTGGGAAAAAACCGGTAAACCGATTAGAATGGCGGTTAAAATTCCCAAGTGAGTTTTTGTTCCGCCCACAAGCAGAATTAAACCGGGAAGCACCGTATTTCTATCTGCAAATGTTTGCGCCAATGCAAGCCACACCGCATGCCATACAAATGCCCAAAAATTTCTTTTTTCGTGCGGCGCACTTACGGAAATTTTTGATTGATCATTCATTACATATTTACGGAAATTATCGGAAGTCGAAATATAGCAAAAATAGCTTGCAATGTGGTTTTCGGTGGGGATACAAATAAAAAGGGGCTGTTTTAAACCGTAAAAATTGTAATTGGTCATCGGTCATCGGTCACTTGTCATTGGGAATTGGTCATTTATCATTTGGAATTTGTTATTTGGGATTTTTAGTCTGTCATCCCGTCCGCCGTCGGTGGATTAAATAGGATATGTCATTCCGAACTTGTTTCGGAATCTAAAATGAACTCTATGAGATGCTGAAATAAATTCAGCATGACAGCTAGAAAGTTTCGTCAGCCTGTCTACTACGACGGATCGTATTTTACTATGTCATTCCGAACTTGTTTCGGAATCTAAAATGAACTCATAATTTAATCAGATGCTGAAATGATTCGCCTGTGGCGAACAGCATGACATGATTTTAGATCAGCATATCACAGAAGAGAACGTGTCATCCCGAATTTATTTCGGGATCTAAAAAGAACTCTCGATTTATATCTGCAAACGCCATTCGGCGTGAAATATTTAATGTTCATTTCTTTTGTCTTGATACAAAAGAAACGAACCAAAGAAAAAATCAAGGACCCACTTCGTTAGGGGTAAACTGAAAACAATTTGCTAAAATTCTTAGCTTCGTAGCTAAAAATAATGAACTCGTCCCGCTATATCTGTCGATATACCGTGACTCAAACAGCATTATTTTTTTAACGCTACTCCGCACGAATTTTTTTAACGCAAATTGTTTTAGGCCATATTTGGTTCAAAAACTTTTGCAAATTATTCGTTTTATTGGAATTTGGGATTTGATATTTGTAATTTATTGTCTGTCATCCCGTCCGCCACGGCGGATTAAATAGGATATGTCATTCCGAACTTGTTTCGGAATCTAAAATGAACTCTATGAGATGCTGAAATAAATTCAGCATGACAGCTAGAAAGTTTCGTCAGCCTGTCTACTACGACGGATCGTATTTTACTATGTCATTCCGAACTTGTTTCGGAATCTAAAATGAACTCATAATTTAATCAGATGCTGAAATGATTCGCCTGCGGCGAACAGCATGACGGCAAAAGAACGTGTCATCCCGAATTCATTTCGGGATCTAAGTAAATTATTAATTAAAAAAAATGCTGATCCCAAAAGCATTTGGGACAGCATTACATTTTGGTAATATTAAATTTAAGGGAATTTATTTACTTTTTCTTTTTATCGCCGGGCATTACACGGCGTTCCAAAATGTTATCAATAAGATTATATTCTTTTGCTTCTTCAGCCGACAAGAAATAATCACGGTCGCAGTCCTTTGCAATTTGCTCAATTGGTTTACCCGTGTGCTCGTGCAATATTTGGTAAAGCGTGTCGCGGGTTTTAACCATTTCTTTGGCGTGAATTTCGATATCGGTAGTTTGTCCTTGCAGACCTCCAACCCACGGTTGATGAATCATAATTTTCGCGTGCGGTAATGCCGATCTTTTTCCTTTGGCGCCTCCGGCTAACAAAATGGCGCCCATACTTGCAGCCATTCCAACGCAAATTGTTGCAACGTCTGGTTTTACATATTTCATCGTGTCGTAGATAGCCAATCCGGCGGAAACGCTTCCACCTGGAGAATTGATATATAAATAAATATCTTTTTCCGGGTCTTCCGCTTCCAGAAATAGCAACTGTGCAATAATTAAGCTCGCAATGTGGTCATCGACGGCGGTTCCCAAAAAAATAATTCTTTCCCTTAAAAGCCGGGAAAAAATATCCATTCCTCTTTCACCGCGCCCTGTTTGTTCTATTACGTATGGAACTAATTGGTTATAAATTTCTGCAGACATTAAAATCCTCTTTATTTTGTTTCTTCTTTTTTATCGGTTTGTTTTTCTTTTTCTTTAGCTTTTTCAGCGGGATCAATTTCTTTTGCGATATTGTTTTCTTTGAGAAAATTAACCACTTTTTCCTCGAGCATCAACTCGGCTTTATTCGAATCTTTATAATATTTGAACAATTTATCTTCGGAAATACCTGTTTTTTCAGCTTCTTTTTTCGCTAATTCCCTAAGCTCTTCGTCGGTTACTTTTAAGTTTTCTTTTTCCGCTATGTTTGTAAGGATTACTTGCCATTTGGCATTCCACTCTGCTCTCGGTCTGATTTGTTCCCTTATTTTATTCTCGTCGATATCTTTATATCCGTAAGCTTTCGCATTTTCCAATTCCGTTTTGAGCATTTGTCTTTCTAAAAGCTCAACATATCCTTGCGGAACTTTAAAATCGTTGTTTTCCACAACTTTGCTAAGAAGGGAATTCAAATATATATCTTCCGATTGCTTATTCAGATAATCTTCAAATTCTTTCCGGAGATTTTGTCTGAATTCATCCAAGGTTTTAGCTTTGTTTTGCGATATTTTTTTTACGAACTCTTCGTTAATTTCCGGCGGAACAATCTTTTCGATTTTTTTAATCGTCGCTTCGTAAGTATATTCTTCTTTGTGAACCTCGTCTCCGTGTTTATGTTCGTCTGTAAAGCTAAAGGTAAAGGTATCGCCAACCTTTTTGCCGATTGCGTTTTTCGTTATTTCTTCATTCACTTTCGGATCGCTTAAATCCACAACAACGTCTTCGTTTTTTGTTCCGTCAACTTCTTTGTTTTCTTCGTCTTTTCTTACCAAATCGAGAGTTACCCGGTAGTTTTCATCTTCGATTTTTTCGGCTTCTTCAAATTTGGAATGTGCTTTTAAAATATTTTTAATTTCGGCTTCAACATCTTCGTCTTTTACTTTAAAAACGGGTTTTTCTATTTCCAAACCTTTATAATCTTTTAGTTCGATCTTGGGTTTTACGTCATATTTTACTTTAAATTTAAGATGTTTCCCGATTTCGAAATCCAAATCGGAAAGTTGCGGTGTGCTGATTGGTTCAAGTTTTTGTTCGTCAACAATTTCCCAGAATTTTTTATTGGCAATATCTTCACTTGCTTTATACTCAATCATTTCTCCGTAAATTTTCTTTAACATCGGTATGGGCACTTTACCTTTTCTGAACCCCGGCAAAGTGATAGATTTTCTTTCTTTTTTGTAAGCTTCTTCTATTTCGTTTTTAATTTCATCGTAACCGAGCGAAACTTCCAATTCGTGTTCGGATTCCGATAGTACATTGATTTTAGTTTCCATTTTTCTCCTGCTTTTAGTTTGTGCGAGAGGGGGGACTCGAACCCCCACATCCTACGGATACTAGATCCTAAATCTAGCGCGTCTACCAATTCCGCCACTCTCGCAAATTTGCGGTTTTTTACAATAAAACAGAACTACAAATATATCTCTTTGTATAAAGTATTCCAAATAATTTTAGGATGATGCCATGCTTGATGTATAATGTCAAAAAACAAAAATCATACGTTAATATCTTTTATTTGGGAACTTTTTCACTTTATTTCGGTTAATTATAATAATTTGACGAAATTATTTGATATTTTTATTTAACTTAGTATATGCAAATAACGATAATTAACAAAAATTGACGTTATTTGGCAATTGACTTGATTAGATATTTTACAATCTATATATTGTCATTGGTTCAAAAATCACTTTATAATTAATAAATTTCATTTAAGGGTTGAAGAAAATGGAAGGAAATTTTTCGGAAAGAGTTCAAGAGGTAATAAGATTGAGCAGGGAAGAGGCTATACGCCTCGGACACGATTCAATAGGAACCGAACATCTTCTATTGGGAATTATTAGAGAAAATCACGGGGTTGCTGTTAAAATTCTACGCAACCTTGGGGTTGATTTGGATAAATTGAAAAAGACGATTGAAGATACTGTTCGTCCTTCTGGCGGAACGATGACCATAGGAAATATTCCGTTAACCAAGCAAGCGGAAAAGGTTCTTAAAATCACCCAGATAGAATCAAAGATTTACAAATCCGATGTAATAGGAACGGAACATATATTACTTTCGATTTTGAGGGACGAAGAAAATATAGCTACTCAAATTTTACATCAGTTCGATGTTACTTACGAAAGTGCTAGAGCCGAATTGAGTAACATTTTAAGCAGTCGCGGAACCGGAAGCGGCAGCAAATCTTCGTCATTACCTCCGACGACAAAAAAAGCAGAGAAGGTGAAAACTCCCGTTCTCGATAATTTCGGTCGCGATTTAACCAAACTGGCAATGGAAGATAAACTCGATCCCGTTGTGGGAAGGGAAATGGAGATAGAACGTGTTGCCCAGATTTTAAGCAGAAGAAAGAAAAACAATCCGGTTCTAATAGGTGAACCCGGAGTTGGTAAAACCGCAATTGCCGAAGGTTTGGCATTAAGAATTGTTCAACGTAAAGTACCGAGAATTCTTCAAGATAAGCGCGTTGTTACTTTGGATTTAGCCGGATTGGTTGCCGGAACAAAGTACCGTGGTCAATTTGAAGAACGAATGAAAGCTTTAATGAACGAATTGGAAAAAGCCGACGACGTAATTTTATTTATCGATGAACTTCACACAATTGTCGGTGCCGGTGGAGCGTCCGGATCGTTAGATGCATCTAACATGTTCAAACCTGCTCTTGCGCGGGGAGATATTCAGTGCATCGGTGCAACTACACTCGACGAGTATCGTAAGTTTATCGAAACCGATGGTGCTTTGGATAGAAGATTCCAAAAGGTAATGATTGAACCACCTTCGGTCGAGGAGACTATCGAAATTTTGGAAAATATTAAATTTAAATACGAAGAACATCATCACGTAAAATACTCGAAAGAAGCTATTGAAGCTGCGGTTAAATTAAGTGACAGATACATTACTGATAGATTCTTGCCGGATAAAGCTATTGATGTTTTGGATGAAGCCGGTTCACGTGTTCATATGGGTAATTTCAACGTTTCGGAAGAAATTCTTGAACTGGAAGAAAAAATAGAGAAAATAAAACAGCAAAAAGTTGCGGTTGTAAAACAACAAGATTATGAAGAAGCAGCGAGACTAAGAGACCAAGAACGTACATTGCAACACGAACTGGAAATTGCTAAAGCCGAATGGGAAGCAAAAATGAAGGACGAAATTTATGACGTAACCGAAGACGATATAGCAACCGTGGTTTCGATGATGACAGGTATTCCGGTTACACGTGTTGTTCAAGCTGAAACTGAAAAATTAATGAAAATGGAAGAAGTGTTAAAATCCAGAATTGTTGGACAAGATGAAGCCGTAACAAAACTGACTAAAGCAATAAGACGTACGCGCGCAGGGTTGAAACGGCAAAACAAACCGATTGGCAGTTTTATTTTCTTAGGACCGACCGGCGTGGGGAAAACCCAACTTGCAAAAGAGCTCGCAAAATATTTGTTCGATTCGGAAGATGCTTTAATCCGCATAGATATGAGCGAATACATGGAAAAATATGCGGTATCGCGCCTTGTAGGAGCTCCTCCGGGATATGTTGGTTATGAAGAAGGCGGACAATTAACCGAACGCGTAAGAAGAAAACCTTATTCGGTTGTACTGTTCGACGAAATAGAAAAAGCACATCCCGATGTGTTCAATATTTTACTTCAAGTTCTGGATGACGGCGTATTAACCGATAGTCTTGGTAGAAAAGTCGATTTTAAAAATACGATTATCATAATGACCTCCAACGTTGGGACTAAGAATATCCGTGACACCGGAGGTTTCGGATTCGGAACCGAAGAAGATGCGGATAAATACGAACACTTGAAAAACACGGTCGAAGAAGCAATGAGGAATTTGTTTAATCCGGAATTCCTTAACCGTGTTGACGAAACAATCGTGTTCAGGAATCTCGATAAAGAAGATATTAAGAAAATTATCGAAATCGAGATGAGGGAATTAGTCGAGAATCTCAAAGAAAATAAAATGGAAATCGAGCTTGATAAAACAGCAGTAGATTTCCTTGCGGAAAAAGGTTATGATCCGAAGTACGGCGCGAGACCGTTAAAGCGCGCAATTCAAAAATACATTGAAGATCCGTTAGCCGAAGAATTGCTTTTGAAGCAATTTAAAGAAGGCGACAAAATCGTGGTTAAACATAAGAAAAACACCGACGGTCTTTACTTTGTTGCCAAGAAAACTAAGAACAATTCAGCGGAAAAAATGGATAACCAGGATAAAAACGAGATAAAAGACGGCGAAAGCGATAAGAGTTCTCCGTCTTCGGAAGAAGAAAAAGACAATCCGGAAACGGAAGAAATAGGATAAACATTGTGGCGCTTTTGAATGAAAATGAAATACGGTCCGGACTTACACAGCTGGAAGGGTGGACGTTATTTGAAAATACTTTGATTAAAGAATTTGAGTTGAAAGATTTCAAAAGCGCCGTTGCTTTTATTGTTAAAGTTGGAATGGCTGCCGAAATTGTAAATCATCATCCCGATATTTTGCTTCACGGTTGGAATAAAGTAAAATTTATGTTAAGTACTCACTGCGAAAACGGGATTACATCCAAAGATATGGAATTGGCAAAAGAAATTAATAAACTTTACGGGAATTAAAATTGACGAAAGAAGAAATCATCTCCATTTTCGAACAAACCGATGCCCTTTTAACAGGGCATTTTTTGTTGACATCCGGTAATCACAGCAACAAGTATTTCCAATGCGCCAAGGTACTTCAATATCCGGAATATGCAGAAAAACTTTGCGGTATAATTGCCGGGTATTTTAAGGATTATGAAATTGATACTGTAATAGCGCCGGCAATAGGCGGTATTGTTGTAGGACAAGAAGTAGCCCGCCAATTAAATAAGAAATCCATTTTTGCCGAAAGGATGGAAGGTAAACTTACGTTGCGCCGGGGATTTGAAATTTCTCAAGGCGAAAAGGTTTTGGTTTGCGAAGATGTAGTTACAACAGGCGGATCCGTATTTGAAGTTATTGACATAGTAAGGCAAAACGGTGGGAAAGTTGTTGGCGTTGGAATGATAGTAGACAGAAGCAACGGAAAAGTGGATTTCGGAGTTCCTCAAGTAAGCACATATCAAACCGAAGTAATTGTTTACAAACCCGAAGACTGCCCGCTTTGTAAAGAAGGGATGCCGGTTGTTAAGCCGGGTTCGAGGAAATAATAGATTTTTGTATTTTTAGATAAAAATATTAATATTATAAAAAAGAATTTTTAAAGTAAATAATCAAACCACCTTTTTAAGCGAAAAAACAAATTAGTATTTATAAATAAATCAAAAGTAAAACCGCAAAAAAAATTAACGCTTGTTCCAAATGAAATGTAAAAAAAACTTCAGGCGTAATCGGATTTTTTTTATTTCTTTTGCTCACCTATCATAAGGAAGTTTTTATGCCGGTCATAATAAAATTTGTTAACAACCATAAAAGAATTAATATTTCAATTGATAATTTAGATATTTAAATATAATTAAAAATCAAAATCTGTTTTTGTAAATATTATTAGCATCCATAGTTGAGATTATATAATATTGTAATACCCATTTAAGTATTTTTGTTTAATAAATGAAAGCAGATTACGAAAAAGAAAAAGATTTATATTTGTTATATAATGCCCCCGCTAAATTACTTTCTAAGTATAAGGAATTATTTCTTTCTATAGTTAGAAAGAGATTTAATTCTGATTTATATCCCGCTCTTGAACCTGAAGATATTGTCAATAATGTAATTTTGTCTTTACTCGACGGTAAATTCGAGACAGTAAAAAAGAATTTCAAAGGAAAATCGAAATTATCAACTTACTTATCAAAAATATTTATTAACGAATGTTATAAAGAATATAAAAAGATACACGCATCAAGAATAACGGATATTAGTTTAACGAAACATAAAGAATTTATTTACAAAAATAGTTTATGGGATTTTAGTTTAGAAGAAGTTTATAATTTTCTAGACGAATACTTACATCAATTCGGAGAGAAAAGACATAAAATTGAGTTGCTATTGAAAATTGTCTATCACGTAAAATTTGATGAAACGGATATTGAAAATTATAATAAAAACATCGGAAAGGCAGACCAAAATTTATTCTTCAAGAAACTATCACTAGAAAACGGTTATTTATTAAAGTCTGAGATTTACGAAATAGCAGCGGAATTTTTTAATAAATATGAAAAGAAACATTCATCCCCCGATGCATTAAGAAAATGGTTGGAATATTATAAAAATCAAATCATTAATAATTTAAGCTCAGTTTACAATTATGAATTTGACGAGAAAATGTTTGCTTTGTTAATAAGAGCTTATTATAGTAAAAAATAATTATGCTTTCTCCATTTAGAAAGGTTTTATTCTCTAATAAAGGAAGGCAAAAGGAATAAATATGAAATTTGAATACAATAAAATTGATTTTTTTGATCAAGACGGACATTTGAGTGATGAAGCAATAGCGCTATACGTGGATGGGATGAAATTAGATCAACTCGAAAAATTACCCATTGAAATTCATAAACATCTAAGTAATTGCGAACAGTGTAATCTAAGCATATTAGAGTTATATAATTTTACGCAAAATATAGACATCGAAACCGGCGAACACCCGTTTTTCTCTGGGATAAGCAAACCGGATAAAAACTTGTATTTCTGGTTAAAAGTTGCTGCTGTTTTTATAGTTGTTGTCACTATAGGAATTTCCGTTTACTTTTTTTCTCGTAATCACATATCTCAAAATAACTCGCTTGCTTTTGCAGAATTTGCCGAGTTTGAGCAATTAATTGAAACAAAATACCGGAACGAAGCGGTAGAAATTATTTCTCCAAAGAATTCGGAAAATTTTGATGGAAAAGTTTTGTTCAAATGGAATCTTCCTTCCGCTTCAAAAGTTTATTTACAAATTTATGATAACAAAGGTAATATTGTGAAGGGGTTTGAACATATAACGACAAAAGGGCAGCAATATATACTAACCAAAGAGCTTCCGCCGGGACTTTATTATTGGAAGCTTATTACGGAAGGGGATATGCTCAGCGGAGGCGATGTTTTGTTTGTCGGAAAATTTTATTATAAAAAAGAATAAAAGTTAGAATAATAATTTTAAGAAAAATATTATATGCCAATCAGAACAAAACCGCTCCAATTACCGGGAAAAGCCGTTTCCTTTTTATTCATTATTTTTAATTTGGCATTTCTTAAGGCGTTAGAATAATTTTTACCGTTAATGATATTTTTGTAAAACTCTATCATTAAATCTTTAGTAGTTTTATCGGAAATATTCCATAAGGAAGTCAGAATATTTCTTGCACCGGAATAAAGGAAACCACGGGTTAAAGCCATCATTCCTTCGCCTTTAATTATTTTCCCGATTCCACTTTTACAACTGCTTAAAACTACCAAATCCGCATTTAGGTTTAAGTTATATGTTTCCGCGGAATATAAAATTCCGTCTTCATTATCATCGGAATTGGAAGATTGTGCGAAGATGAGACCGGATAATTTCGGATTCTTCCCGTTTACAAGCCCGTGTGTTGCAATGTGTACATATTTGTAATTTTTACAATCTGTCTTAAAGTTTTTTTCATTTGCTTTGTTATTAAAATAACCTATTGCTTTTTTACCTTTTTGTTTGAACAAATTTACAATTGAATTTATTTCCGTTTCGGAATAGGGTAGTTCGTTAAAAGTTTTTCCGTCTATTGTAACCGAACGGAAATCGTCATTTATTTTGTTCGAATCAATTTCCAATGATTTTACAAAACGGTAATTCCTTTCGGCAATAAAATTGGAATTGTTTTCAGTTTTGAAAACAGGCGCAAAACCGATAAATCCTTTTCCTTTGCTAACTGATTTAAGATTGTTTACAAATAATTTTGCGGAATAATTATAAGATATATCAAAATGCTTTATTAAATAATCCAAACCGGAAAGATCTTTTGTAATGAGATTTGATGAGTTATTCACAAAAGATTCAAATGGAACAAAATGTAAAATGCCGTCCGGTATTATTACTATTTTTTCTTTTAATTTTTCTTTTATAGGTTCTATCAATATTTTTTGGAGTTTCGAAGAAGTTTTAAAAAAGTTTTTCTTATCGTTTTGTTTAAGGGAAAAATAGTAATCCTTACATAATTTTTCAAAGTTATCTGTTTTGGGAAAAGAGCGAACATTAAAATCATTTTTGGAGATAACAAATATATAAACAGTGCTGTCACCAACAAAATACTCAAGTAATGAAGTATTTTTATCAAGGGAATTTTGCAGTTCGGTAAGCGGAACAACATCGGTTTTGTATTTTAACGAATAATAGCGCGGATAATTCTTTTCCAAATTTGTAATGAATCTATCATATTCTTGTTTTAAATCGAAAAATTTGTTTTCGAATTCCATGATTTTTGTACTGTCAGTATTCTCTTTTTTTGTTTTCTCCTTTTGAAGTTCCGTTTCATAGTAGGAGAGATCAACTCTTAAATCATATTCTTTATCTCTCAATTTTTTTGGAATGCCTGAGAAATTTTCCGCAAAAGATTCTTGTAAAGAATTACTTAATACCGCTGCTTTGCTTTTTTCGGAAAATTCGAATGCTTTCCTTTTGTAGATTTCTTTGCCGGTTAAGTTATATAACTCCAAAGCAACACTAATAGCGCCTTCAAAAACTTCCCTTGTTTGTTCACCAAGGAAAAGTTTTGAACCTTCTGATTTATATCCGGTGCGGATTTTATCTATTATTTGTATTGCTAAATCATATGTCGAGAAAGAAGCTTTCTTGTCATTTATCGAGGTAAAATACTTATCTAGTAAAAAAGCTTTGGCTTTAATAGCTTCTAATAATGAATTACTTGCAACTATAATTTTTGGCTTAGGATTTTCATTATAATCCATGCTATGAAAATTAGAAACATTAGAAATTATAGCATTTTGGAATTGGATTAATGCATCAAAATATTTCTTTTGTACTGTGTATAACTCACCTAATAATAAGTAACTTTTACCAAGATTATAATGCTTATTTCCAAAAATATTTTTATTTATGGATATAGCCTTTCTGAGAAATTTAAATGCCAGATTGTATTTATTCATTTTTATATAAACTTCACCTAAATTATTATAACAATTTGATATTTTTATATTATTATCTGTAAAGTTCGCTTTAAAAACTTTAAGTGCTTCCTTATATTCATGTTCTGCTAATAAATAATTTTTTTTTGCAAAATATAAATTTCCAATGTTATTATGAGTTATTGCGATGTCAGGATGATTTTTACGCAGGGTTTGATACTGTATATTTAGAGCTTTTTTATAAGCAGCAATTGATTTTTCATTATCTCCAAGGTACTTGAATACAGTTGCAATATTATTATATATTGATGCAGTAGATGGATGTTTTTCACCTATAGTTTTTAATGTAATATTTAATGCTTTTTTATAGTATTCTAAAGATTTGAAATAATCACCAATGTCCATGTATAAACTTCCGATATTTTTATAGCGATCTGCAATTTGTGAAGAAATTTGTGAATCATTTGGGTCTTTCGTTTCCAAAAGGATAGTCAAAGACTTTTTGAAAATATCTAATGCTTTTATAAGTTCACCTTTCTCCCTATAAACTAATGCAATATTATTGTAAGTGTGTGAGATACTTTTATGAAGTTTACGATCTTTTGGTGAAATACTCTTTTGCTTATCAAGTAATCTAAAATAAACTTTTAACGCTTTTTTATATTGACAGTTTCTAAAATAAATATTACCAAGAAGTTGATGACCTCCAAGCACATATTTATGGCCCTTTCCTAAGTTTCTGTTACCAACTTGTTCAATTTTGATAGCAGTTTCTATTGCATTGTTTAATTGACCATTTAATTCATAGCTTCTTCCAAGCATTAACATAAATCTTAAGTATTCATCCCAAATATTATTTTTTTTAAAATAAGTACATGCTTTTTTTGCATATACTATAGAACTATCATATTGTCCACCAATAAAAAATTTCTTAACATTTCGTGAGTAGTGTAAAACTTGAGGCCAATATTTCTCTTTCTGTTTTAATTTTTCTTTTTTCGAAATTGTATCTTGACCTAATATCAAGCCATAAATTAAAAATAAAAAAAGAAAGGTTTTCATAATCGATCTCCATGAGATAAACAAAAAGAAATTGTTTAAAGTTAATAGATTATACAAAAGTTGCCTATAGAATAATGAGAAGACATTTATTGAAAAATCCTATCTATCAAATGTATAGACATAATTAAAGAATAATTTGGATGTATAAATTACTAAAGCAGTTTCTATCTGCTCAATAGCTGGAACGCGTTTTACATCTCGAGATTTATTTCTAGAATAGTTAAGCGAAACAACCAATGCTGCAGCAACAAGAACACATAGTGTAATTATAATATTCATGTTAGCTATTATAAATATTAATAATATAATTATTAATTTTATAGTTAAAAACGATTAACTTATTTTCCTTAATTTTTTATTTTTTATAAAAATCAGATACATTATTAAAATAATAATTCGAGCTGTCATACTTAGCTTCTTTCCTAAACTTTTCCGCTTTTTGCAAAAATTTGTTTGCTAAAGTTGTGTCGGCTTTAGTTTTTTCCGTAACATTTTTTACTTGTGATAAGAGACCAGAATTTAATAAAAGGAAAGAGATAAAAAATAAAGTAAAAAGGAATTTCATTTTATACCTCGGAAAAAATCACATATATATAATCTTATTGTATTAACTATAACATCTACCTTGTTATACCACATTGTTTAGCGCAACATTTCGGATTATAAAGCTTATCGGAAGGAAAAATTAGCGCTGCGTTTATTATTACGAAATTCAGGGTATAAAAACTTTTAAAAATTTCTCCAGTTTGGTGAAAAAATTACTCTAATAATAAACAAATCTATATTTAAATGAAAATATATCAAAATAAATCGAAAATAAATATTCTATATGGTCTTTTAGAGGAAGCAAATAATATAAGCTTTGATTTGCCCAGGGAATATTTGGAATGGTTTTTAAAAAAAACGACCGACTTATTTACTGAAGAAGAACTCTTATTTATGAATGTTCAATATTTATTTATTGACGATTTCGCCGGGAAATTAATAAAGTTTAATAAAATAAATTATACACCTGCAATTGTTAATAAAAAAAACATCCCCGAAGATTTCTTAATTCAAAGACTTCATGGTGTTTTAACATTCTTTTATTCACTAGGGATAAAGGGTTATTTAAGTCACTTAGTCTTTGGGCTGCCTCCCGGGCTCTTAAAAAAGAAATTTATACTTGAAACCATATTGATTGATAATAACAAACAGATTAAAAAACCACTGGTATATGACTCTAAACTTAATAAACTTAGATTAAACGTTCCTAATTTATATCATCCTTCTGTTTTTAAAAAATATCTTAGTGATTTAACAGAAAAAATAAAACTTAGTTTTAAATTCTATAAAAACGATTTTATAATTATTGACGGTACTAAATTTGATATTCTTGTTAATGAAATTGTAAAAAAAGAACGTACTTTAGAGTTTATATTATTTATAAATAATTTATTTAAAAGAAAAGATGTAACAGAATATTTGAATTTTACAAAAAGTTACTTTAAGGAACATCTGAGTAAGTTGATCAAATACGATAATGAAAAGGACCTAAATCTGTTACTGGAAGGAGCATTACTCCATTCATTTTTTAAGGGGATAACGTTTTCATATCAAATACCTATTTTAAGTATGCTAAAGGAAGATGAATATTGTGATCTCGGCGCGATTATGCTTACTACTAAGCAAAAACTTGATGCCGAAACTTTGCAGATAATTATAATTGCTTTTGAAATGGTAATTAAACAACTTAGAGAATTTAATTTGTATAAGAAAAGCAAGAATCCCGGAAGAAATGTTTATCTTACGGAATATCTTGATAAAAACTTTATAAACGGATTGGAGAAAACCCATCTTAATATTTTAAGTCTATTACGTAACAATTCCTTTAATATTTCACAAACTACTGACACTCTAAATATGAATGGGAACAGATCAATTAGACGTAAAACGGTTGTTAGATATACAAAAGAAATATTCCTCTATTTCTTAGCTAAAAATAATTTCGATTTGGAGCGTGCAATATTGCAGTTGGCTAATAGTGGAAATAATAAAAAAATTATTGCTAAAAAGTATAAAGACTATTTTCTGGGGCATAAAGGGATATTAACAATAATTACAAAGGGCAAAAGCAAAGAAAAAGAAATTATTAAAAATTCATTACGAATAAGGTATCGTAAATACTTTATTAACTTTGAAAAATATGTAAATGAGAACAAAAATACATTATCCGAGTGGAAAGAAATTATTGAGCAATATCTTATAGATTAGGTTGTAAAAGCGAATTGAAGAAAATTTTGGTAGATATTCTTTGTTTTGAGTGAAAGAACAAAAGCCGCGAATGCACGAATCATTAAAAAACAATGATTTTTTTAATAATATTTTAAAAATTTTAAGGTAAATACAGATAGTTCATACTTAAATGTGATGTAAGTCACAAAAGACAACACGTCCGCTGAGTAAATTTACACAGTTTACTTTAAAAAATGCCTCCGACTCCCTATATTGCCAAACAGTCATCTACAGCTAAATTAAAGCAATAATACAAAAAAAATGTATACATCAGTTTCTCCAATTTAATGAATTAAACAATCTAATAGTAAAGTAGTCCTTAAATAGCGCTATGGTTGGTTTTAGAAAAATGCCGTTTGGACATTTGTTATCGTGAAATACTCTAAAACAGGTATTTTATAAAATAATTAAATGTTAAATATTCCGAAAAATAATAGTGAATAAAAAAGGGACTAACATACGGAAAAAGTAGGAATTTATTAAAAACAAAAGGAGAATTGTAATGGGAAAAAAATCATTTACACGAAAGTCATTTTATTATGGAATAATGATATTCTTATCAATTTTAATTGTGTCATGTGGAACGGTTAAAGAAGTTTCTTATCAGAAAGAAACTTATTTTGATTTGGGAGATAAAACCCAAAGTAAACAATCTAAAGGAGGAATCTCAATTATACTAAAACCGGTCGGGACCAATTTATATAAAAAATCTTACTATAAACAACAAGTTCCGGTTATTTATAAGCCATTCCTTCAAGATGAAGGCCAATATAATGTAGAAGTAGTTTTCGATTATTTCAGAGGACTTACGCCATTTGAAGTTACTATTATTAACAATACAGAACACATTCTACGAATGGGAGATTCACGAATTGCTTTTATTGACCCAAGTAGCGACGAACCTTTAATGGCATTAGACAAAAGTACTATTATTGATGATTTAGAAGGGACTTTACCAGCGTATAACTATCATATCAAATTAATTAAAGAAAAATATCCTAGAACACCAATAACCCTTATAGAGACTGGAGTTGCGAAAGCTCTCTATAAAATTACAAAAAGATTAAAACTTGTAAATGCTTTTAATAGAGAGGTATTGCCGCATATGAAATATACAGGTCTGGTTGTGTTTCCTGTGGATCCCGAAACAGCTGAAGACGGAAAAGTTTCTTTTATAGATTTGGTTTCAAAAGTTAATGAAGCTGGCGTTCCGGTTGAAAAAGTTCGTTTTGATTATAGAGTAAAAACCCAAAACAGATTTTATAAATATGACCCCGAAACAGATGTCGATTGGGTTGAAATAGATGAAGAAGAATATAATATGGGTAAGATGGGTAAAAAAAAACAATAAATGAAGGAGAATCAAAAAGTTCAAAAAATATACCTGTTGAATCAGAGCAAAAAACTAAAAATAAAAATATCTCTGAGAGTTCTTCAGGCTCAATAAAACATAAAATTACTCTCGGCAGTGCGGTACAAGGTTTTGCTATAGATTACACTTTGCAAAAAACCTTAAACAAATTTTTGTTTTATTCGGTTGGTATCGGATATAAAAGGTATAGTAATGAATATTCCTATGGTTATAGAGATTATCTCGGAAATTATAGACAATACACAAGTACGATATCATATGATATTATACCAATTACTATTAATGGGGGAATTACCGGTAAAACATTTTTAGAAAGGGAAAATTTACCTATAAATCCTTATGTATCCTTTGGTTTGGCTTATTTGCCGCCAAATGATTTTGATCAATTAGGATTTAATCTAAGTATAGGAGTAGTTTATAATATCCCTGAATTGCACGGTATAGGTTTGGGTTTGGAATATCACTACTTTGAATCATTAACAGGATGGACAATGAGTTTTTCTAATTTGAATTTAAGTGTTTTATTTAATTTTAGGGAATATTAATTAAAATTCAAAATAATAATAACTGCTATATTTTGAACTATTATTGCTATAGTTCAGGGGCAAGAGATAAAAATGGTGAAAATTATCTCACTAATTTTTTAGTTTGTTATTAAACAGCACAATAAATAAAATATTAAAACATGTAATGTTTCAAATTCTGTTTGTCAGCTTAAAAAATCTCTATCTAAAAGATTTATATAAGATGAGCAAGTTAAAATAAAAATAATATTGATTAAGTAAGTGGTAACATTCTTTAATATACTAACGCACATTTTAGTAATCGTGGGTATAATTTCCGTTTTCTATTTTATTGGATATATGATACATCGTATTGATAGTATACTTGAAAAGATAATAAGAATTACAGCTTTATCTACCGGATTATTAATTTATGTAGGTGCAAAAGCAATCGGTATTTCAATACCTAACTTAATGATTGGTGGCCTTGGCACTTTGCATCCTTTATCAATAGGTATACTTGGTGTAATTTTCCCGTCATTCATTGGCACATTTGTAGCGTGGTATTGTATAAAAAATCTTAATAAACATGAAGATTTAGCTGCAAGACTCATAATTTTAATTACAACTTTCATAGTAGTTATGTTCAGTGATGTTTACGTCGCATCCTATTCATCAAATGCAAGAATTGAAGGTTTAAATTTATCATTGCTCCCAAATTTGACTTTTACTGTAGGATTAAGTCTATACGTAATTTTCAAATTTAGAAGTGACGAGATTCAGTTTAAAAAAGGAAAAGAAACAAAGAGTCCAGAATAAAAATATTTACGATAAAAACTATTTTATACAAAGGTTCCAAAAGGAGAACTGAATATCAAGACAAAAGTAATTTTCTTATTATTCTTAAATTCTGAAGATACTAAATTGTATTTTATACAATTGGGAAATCGCTTTGGCGGTTGGTGTAAATTCATTCTTAGTTGAAAATAAAAAAGGAGACTCCCAAAAAATTAGTAATTTTTGTTTTCAGTAAATAAAAAAACTAAAACCTCACACCTGCGAGTTTAAGCTCAATAATATGTTACAATGCTGTCGAGGTTCACAATTCGACACTTTTTAGTGCTTAAAAATTATTAGAAATAATAAAATGATAGAAGAGTTTTCATACAACTATACAGCTAAAATAGATGCGGAATTAAATAATGCTCCGCCTAAGTTTTTAAATGCAATAGAATCAATAACAACGGGAAATATTGAAAACAGTATTTCAATACTCAGAAATCTTATTCCGGAATATGAACAAACTTTGGATTACTGGCTTGGAACGGTTTATTGCTGTTACGGATATTGTTTGAATATATTAGGTTATTGGAAAGAAGCGTTGGAAAATGCAGAGCGGGGGGAGAAATACGGCTTAAGTTTAATCGGTTATTGGTATTACTATAGTGTTATGGTAAATGCCTCAAATTACGTTGACAATATTGATAAAGCAAAACAATACGTTGATGAAGCGGTAGAATTTTATAGAAAAAAGAAATCCGGTGAAAATGTTTCTTACTTCCTTGAGTCTAAAGCTAATATTTATAAGCAAATTGCCTATGGGTTCTCGAATGATCTTACTGAATTTGAGGAAGCTAAAAAATATATTATAGAAGCTATTTATGCATTATGCGAATCAATTTATATTGTAAGAGACGGTTGGGAAAAACTAAGTAAGGAATTAGAAGGGTTATCAAATATTGCAGCAAGGGTCGGCTTAACGCGTAAAGATTTAGGGGAACTCAATAATTTTCAATCAATTCAAGATATTATTTCCCCGTACTTTGACGATAAAATACTGCGAATGAAAACCGTTGCTCAAAATCATAATTTGGCAATAAATGCTATTAAAGCCGGTAACAGAGATTTAGCCGTAAAACATTACGAATTTTGTTTAACAAAACTAAACGAAAAAGATCAAGAAACAATGGCGATGAGAGTATTTATACTATATCAGTTAGGTGTTTGTCTGTTGATATTGCATAACTTGGGAAACACAAAATCAATAGTTCAACTTAATACAACTCAAAAGAATAGCGTAAAAAGAATTCAAAAATTATGGACGGAAGCAATGGAATTTTATGAGAAATTGAGCAGAGATACTATCAACAGCTTTAATCAAAGATTTCCGCCCGGATTAGATAGTGCAATAAAAAATATAAGAAATGATTTTATAATGAGAATAAATTAAGAATATTATAAAAGGAGAATTACAATGAAATGTATAGCTTGCGGAGCAACCGAGAAATCAAAAAAAAGATTTTACGTATGCAATAAATGCGGAGCGCAATTTTGCAGCTCTTGCGGGTATAGCGGTAAAAAATGTCCCAAATGCAGAAATGGATTTTTGAAATAATATTACTAAGGATCAATATACTTTTCTAATTGTCTGCTAGCGCGAAAGTTAATATTCATAAAAAACGGAGAAGTGAAAAATGATAAAAAAAATAGCCAAAGAATTATTTGAGATCAAAAGTCATTATCCCGATGACCAATTTAAAATTGCAACTAAAGAAAATGCCAGAAATTTTATATCTAAATATCCCGAATATAGGATAACCTCGTTAAATAATGATGATCCGGCTATAATTGATGCAGTAAAAAATTTATTGAATACTAATAAATCTGTTTTATTAGTTGCCGATGCAGATTCAGGGAAATATGATGTTTATGCATATTGATACAATGCTATTAATAATATATAGTATATGGAATAATTTATGGAAATAATGTGTGAATATTGTAATGAAAAGTTACCAACTGGGTTTAATAATAAATGGAAATGGGTTTGTCCTGAATGTGGACATACAAACTTTGATCATCCGGCATGGATGAACTGTGAAAATTGTCATTATCAACCCAAATATGCGCCGTGCCCGTTTTGTAATAAGACCATAGATTTAATGGCTTTGTTTTTTAATAATTTTTATACCAATTGATTTATATGGATAGGAGGTTTTTGTATGGGTTTTTCTCAACTTGAAAATGAATTATTGCAGAAAACAAAAAACACAGATTATTTTACTCTAGGTGAAGTAGAGAATTATAAAAAACAATTGGAAGCTGAAGGAAATTTAAAAACATTTCGTTATGCTTTTAATAAATTCATTGATGAAGAATGTCCTAATTGTGGAGTAAAAGGAAGATTTAGATATAGAATATTTGGGCTTTTAAAACATCCTCAATGTTCTTATAGCTGGTATATGAAACCAAGTAAATACATTATTCTTCAATTGGAAAAATCATTTAATGCCGGAGAAAGTTTTGCGGCTGATTTAGCTTATCTAGCTGAAAAAAAAGGCGAGAAATCTTCTTGTTTGGAACTTATTTTTTCATTTATTATTGGTACACTCTTTAGACTTGTTTTTGCAATCATTTCAATTCCTATTCAAATTATTCTTTATTTAACAAATAACAAACCAAATCATTAAATAAATAAAAAGGAGAACACAAATGGGTTATTTATATTGGAACGGAAGTAAAATTGAAACACCACCGTGTGATTCCTGCGGTTCAACAGCCACAACAGAGGAACAAGAACTAATCAACCCGGGTATTTCTACCAAAGAAAGAAAAATTTACATAAAATGTTATTCCTGCGGATATAGAAAATTTGTTGGTAATTATGAACATCTCGGGAACCATAATTTTAAAAGGATATAGAGCAAATAACTATGCAAAATTTAGATTTTGAAATTAATAAACACCTTTGGAAAAGTGAGGATGGATATAAAGTTTATTTGACATTTTCAAAGATAGTCGGTCAAATATCTGTTAGCGCCAACCAAAAAGGTGCAATTAACCAAGAAGAATTAACCCGCTTGGAAGAAGCTGTTAATGTTTTATTGGCCCTTCCGGCAACTATTGAGACCTTGAGATTCGGAGAAATTGAAGATCCGCTTTATTACTTCTTTTTAGTAGTTGCTATGGTATTACTTATGGAGACGAAAAATAATGGTTTTACAACCGATATAAGATATAATGAATTCAGAGATAAAGTGAGCAAGAAAGAGATAGTAGCTTTAAGAGAAAAATTTATCAACTTGACAGAATCGGAAATCAGACTAAAGGAATCAGTAACGTATGCTGCTTATATTCAGGAAAATTGTCAGAAAACACTTGAGAAGAATAAGAAGTATCCTACTCTTGCTGATGAATTTATTGAAATTATTAAAACCAGTGCACATGCTTATAGATTGTTTGGGAATGATGAGTGGTTAAATAATTTAAAAAATGGGAGAGAATTAACAGTGCCTATTTGTTAAGTTTGTCAAGGTAACAAAAAGTGTGTGTTATGCAATGGCGTTGGTCATATTGCATCAACAAAAGATGGTAGAATTATTCCTTATCCGGTATGCAATGTAACAGAAAATTGTAATGTTCGTAATGTAACTGGAATAACATCAGCAAGTTCGTTAGAGGAAGATTTAAGTAAAATGGGTTACTCAACTAATATCAAAAACAAAGAATATTAGGAACCATAGAGCCGGATTTAGACAAAAAATGTAGTAAACAAGCTTTTCAAGAAGCTTGTATTAACTTGTGGAATTCTTAAAAGAAGACAAAGAAGTTACATAAGCGGCTGAAAAATTATATCAAAAAATACCGCTTTTCTCATTTCATGCTGCAATAAAGTTCTGGTTGATAAAAAAGGCTTTTAGGTTAAGTCTTCATAATAAAATGGTGAAAGAAAATTCTATGGATTTTACTTGGATTAATATGGATAACATTAAAAAATGGTTTGGGAATAAAAAAGTAAGAGAGAGATTTAATATACAAAAAGTGGATGTACAAGGTTTTATGGTAGTATTGACTACCAAATATAACAATAACTAAATATAGGAGAAAAATTATTCATCTGTTGTCGAGGTCCACACCTCGACAATTTATTGAGCTTAAATATTATACTAAACCCAAATTAGTTTTGGAAGTTAAATTTATAAAACATCGGAGGTTTTTCAAAAAAACAAACTTGTTCTCGTATGGCTTCCCGATTTAGTTTTACAAGGACATCTTTATCGGGATTTGTGTTTATCATACTGGCAATCAAAAGGATGTTATAAATGTTTTAACAAACAAAAAGGTTCTGAATATGAAAAAACTAATACTTTTTCTTATGATTCTTCAGACCATAAACATTCAAGCGCAAATCGTTTCGTATGCTATGGGGCGCGGTTGTTTTCCAGAGCAATATTACCATGAAGTTTGGGCAGTTGCCATGGCGCCGGACCGCGTATATCTTGGCGGACTGATGAACAAAATGATCAATGCCGACGGCACTGAAGTTACCGTTAACAAAATCTGCTGGTATGACTGGCAGGGAAATTATCATCCTATGGGACTTGGTGCTTTAGTCAGTTGGTATACTGGCGTATATGCTTTGGGCGTGGAAACAAACGGCCGTCTATGGGCAGGTGGCGGTTTTTATGAAGTTGCCAATGACAATGGCGGTGGCAGTGTGCCTGACACCAAATATTTGGCTGTTTGGGAAAACAATGCTTGGCATACCCCGCCTTTTACAGTTGACGGTGTTGTCTATGCTATTTATATTGCTCCTAATGGCAATGTATATGTGGGCGGTGATTTTGAACACGCTACCCAAAATGGCAATTCGCTTTTGGTTATGGGTCTGGTGCGTTGGGATGGCGCGCAAATTCATCGCGTAAGTGGCGGTGTAGATGTTGGCGATTATAAAAATGGAGTTAGAACAATTATTATGGATAATTTGGGAAATTTAGTTGTCGGAGGTGGTTTTCCCCATGCCTTTGATGATGACGGTAATGGAGGCGGCACTGCGGTTGATGGCACCAAAGGCATTGCCAAATTAGTAAACAACCATTGGCAACCTCTAGGCAATGGTGTTAGTGGTGGTTATATTCTTTCTCTAGCTATTGACGCTGATAATAATATTTATGTAGGTCATGATCCTATTAAAATGTTAAATAGCGACGGTTTAACAGTTCCTTATACAGAAGGCATAGCCAAATGGGATGGCATAGCATGGCAATCTCTGGGCCATGGCGTAAATAATGCTGTTTATGCTGTAAAAATAAGCAATGATGATGCATATGTTGGCGGATGGTTTACTGAAGTTTACCGCGCTGACGGCTCTGTAGTAATGGATGGGCAATATTTTGTTAAGTGGAAAATAGCTTATAATGCTTGGACCAGCTTAACCGCTTATCCGCCAGACAGCACAGTCAGGGCTTTGGATTTCCGGGACGGCAAAATGGTGGTCGGCGGAGTTTATAGCTCTCTGGGCGGGACTTCCAATACTTATTCTGTATGTTCTATTACTGACGCAGACAATCCTTTGCCCGTGGAGCTTACCACTTTTTCCGCTTCAATTGTTCATAACAAAGTTCAATTATCTTGGACAACTGCCACAGAAGTAAACAATTATGGTTTTGAAATAGAAAAAAGTGATAATAAAATAAACTGGCAAAATATCGGATTTGTGAAAGGCAATGGCAACAGTAATGCGCCTAAACATTATTCATTTACGGATAATGAAATTGGAACGGGTAAATATTTTTATCGCTTAAAACAAATTGATATTGATGGCAAATATAAATATTCTCGGGTTGTAGAACTTGATATGGGAATGCCAAAAAAATATGATTTAAGCCAAAACTACCCCAATCCCTTTAATCCGACAACAACAATTAAATATTCCATTCCGGTTAGTCCTGTAGGGGACGAAAATTTTCGTCCCGTACAATTAAAAATTTACGACATTCTGGGTAAAGAAGTAACAACCCTAGTAAACAAAAACCAAGCGCCCGGTAATTACACGGTGAATTTTGACGCTTCCGATTTACCGAGCGGAATATACTTTTACCGCATAACCGCCGGTAGTTTTACGGAAACTAAGAAAATGATTTTACTGAGGTGAAATATTACATTATATACTTAATTTACTAATTAAATAAAAAGAGGGAATAATGAAAAAGTTAATTTTATCATTCGTTTCTATTTTGATTTTTTCTTTCATTTTCTTCACTGCTTGCGGTGAAAGCTCAAATCCCACAGGGCCGGTAGAAAAGATAAATAAATTTGCTTATGCTAATCTTTTGGTTGATGTTGGGTATTACAATCATTATGGAAATAATGTGCCCAATAAAGCTTTGATAGTAGGAACAAATTTAGGAAAAAGCAGAGGTAAATATTTCTTTCAAGTACATTGGCAACAACCAGATAATGAACATTTTAAAACAATTTACTGCAATGACCCGGATTTGAAAATTACAGTGCAAGATCCCAGTATTCTAAAATTTGATGGATGCAATGTACTCGGATTAAAAACCGGCGCCACTAAGGTAACGTTTGAATACCCGCAAAAAGGAAACAGAGAAGGATTCAAACTTGAATATGACGCCTGGTGCATCAAACATTCAGTAGAAGGAGAATGGGATTTATACCACAGTAATGATTCTCTAAGTTGGAGTTTTTATAAGACAACATATCTGTATGATGTGCCGGAAAGAAAAATCACTATGGCAATAGAACCGGTAGCAGAATCAGGAGCTTTATTTAAAACCCCAAGCGACGATATACTTGATTATGGAGGTAATCAAGCAAAATTTATAGACAAAGATACTATTATAAAACAAATCAGTGCCAGTATGTGGTCAAAGTATGTAAGAAAATAATCAAAATAGAAAAAAGCCCTTGAAAACAAAGGGCTTTTTTAATATATTATTTATTCCATTTATTCCCAAACAGTAATTTGCGCTGACTGGGCAGTGCTGGTCTTATACCAGTTATCTGTCACTTCCACCGTAATATTTAATATTTTACATTTATGCTTTTCCCCGGTGTCTGGATCAAGGCACTGGGTATCTTGGCACCTGGCGGTAGGATCGCCGCAATTCATCAAATCATAAGCATAAGTATGATAATACAAATGCGGATCATTGGGATTGGGGCGTTCTTGATAGTTTCCTTGCGGCAAAATATATTTTTTGCCATCGCCCCAGTCAATGGTATAAGTATGCAAAGGCAGTTGCTCATCGGCAATATCAGTGGTAAAAGAAAATTCCACAGTGCCGCCGCCGCCTTTGATGATTTTGCCAGTGGTTTTGTTGTCTATTTTTACATTATTAATCTGCGGAGCTTGAATGTTATAACCGCCGTAAGGAACACCGGTATCATCCCAATAATCAGGAAGCTTATGATAACGATCATTTTGCCACTCCCAAATACCATATGATTTGGCAAATAAATAGCGCAGACTTTTTTGAGCAAAATCAACATCTTTGTTGTTTACTTGTTTTTTTACTTCCGGCGCGCCCACGCAAACACCGCCGCTGCCCCCGGACAAAACATCGCCCTGATAGCAAGCTTTTCTTTGCTCTTCATTGTTGCAATAATTGCCGTTTTCTGAAGATCATATTTCTAAAACGTTGGACGTAAGACGTAAGACGGGAAACGTAAGACGTAAAACGGGAGACGTAAGACGGGAGACGCAAGACGTAAAACGTAAGACGTATAACGGAAAACGTAAAAACGTGAGAAATATAGCATTAGACCCATTTAATTCGCCTTTCATTCGCGCATTAGCGGCAATTATTTTGTAAAATAATACTTGTAAATAATTAAATTTGAAATTATAAATGTAACGCTTATGATGTAAATTATGAAGATTATCATTAATATTTATTCGGGAAATTATTATGCAAAGAAAAAGACGACCGTCGCACCCAGGTGAAATATTAAAAAATTTATATTTGGTTCCTTTGAATTTAACGGTTACAAAATTATCTCAAATTCTAGGCGTTTCCCGTAAAACGTTGTCGGGAATAGTAAACGCAAAAAAATCCGTTACTCCGGAAATGGCTCTTAGATTATCAAGGGCATTCCCTAATACAACTCCGGAAAGTTGGCTGAACTTACAAAAATACTACGATATTTGGTTGATAAGCAAAAAAATAAAAGCTTGGCGGTCGGTTAAACCGGTTTCTTCTTTCGTTAGTGAGAATAAGGTCAAGTACAAATCGAAAAAGAGTTGATGAAAAACTTTTACGCGAAATTATCCGGCTTGAGATAGTACGTGAAACGTGAGACGCAAGATGTAAAACGTAAGACGGGAGACGCGAGACGTTAGACGTAAGATGGTCAACATGCAACCTATTTAATTCGTTTTTCATTCGCGCATTAGCGGCAAACATTAAAAGTTTACAATAAAGTTTTCCGTAAGTAATTGCCGATTATTTTTCAAATCTCATTATCTTTCTTCTTATATTTCCACAATAATTATCCGGTTTTCTTAAAAAACCGATTGATTTAATACTAATTACTGTTGATAACATGGAACAGAAAAAATTATTAAGAACCGTTGAAACAATTGCTTCGAAAAATTTCAAATCCATAGAAGCTATGCTGGAAGAAGTGCTGAATCAAGTTGTGGAAAACGAGGAAACCCACGTTACGGGCGGGCGCGTATGGAAACTTGATCCCGATAAAAAAGCATACAAACTGCTTTTTCAAAAGGGAAATGTTCAAAAAATCGATCCGCAATTTGAGCTCCCGCTTAAAGAAAATCCAATATTCAAGGTCGTAACCAAAGAGCGAACGATTCTTTCCGACGAAACAAACCAAACTCTGATAGAGAAAGGTATATTCAAGTATTCCGCTTCGGGTGTCGGATCGAAAATTAGGGTTGGTGATGATAAATATTACGAATATTTGCTTGCCGTAAACAGCGATAAAATTGACGAAACTCTCAGATACGAACTAAATATAATTGCAACGGTGCTGACGTCTAAAATACGTGAAAGAAGACTTTCCGCTACCCGGAAAAAACTGATTTCCGATATCGATAAAGCAAAGCAACTTCAAAGAAGTATTTTGCCGGAGCATAAATTAATCTTTCACAATTATGAAATATTCGGAACAACAGTTCCGGCGGAAATAATTGGAGGCGATTTCTACGATTATCTCCATATCGGTTATGATGAAGAGAGATTGGGAATTGTGGTCGGTGACGCGGCATCCAAAGGATTAAGCGCCGCGGCGGAAGCAATGTATATTTCCGGCGCAATTCGTATGGCTGCCACTTTCCAACTTAAAATTTCACCGATGATGTATAGAATGAACGAATTAGTCAACAAAATTTTTAGCGACGACAGATTTACAACATTGTTTTACGGTGAAATATCAAACGATTCGAGAGGTTTATTCCTTTACGCAAACGCGGGTCATAATCCGCCTATTTTTGTCGATGCAAAATCAAAGGAAATTATTTACCTTAAACCAACAGGCCCGTTACTCGGTCCGGCACCTAAATCGAAATACGAGACCGACAGTCTGAATTTTAACATCGGCGACGTTTTGGTTATTTACACTGACGGGATAGTGGAAGCGGCAAATCAGAATTTTGAATTTTATGAAGAAAAAAGATTGCAAAATATTATTCTCGAAAATTTGAATAAATCGCCTGAAGAAATTGTCTATACTATTCTCGACGATGTCGTGAAATTTTCAACAGCCGAAAGTAAATATCAAGATGATAAAACAATTGTGGTAATCAAACGGATAAAGTAATATGGATTTAGCGGAAAAAATTTTTGATGCCGGTGTAGTTGGCGCCGGAGGGGCAGGTTTTCCAACGCATGTTAAAGCGAAATCGAAAGTTGAATATATGATTGCAAACGGTGCCGAATGCGAGCCGTTAATTCATAAAGATTACGAAATAATGCTGCATCATGCAAAAGAAATTGTTGAAGGAATGGAATTGATGATGCGCCAGACTGACGCGAAAAAAGGGGTGTTCGGCATTAAATCCAAAAACGCTCTTGCCATTGAAGCAATCGAGAAATCTTATTCAAACGGGAAAATAAGAACTTTACAATTGGGCGATTTTTATCCGACCGGAGACGAATATGCATTGGTTTACGAAGCAACGGGTAAACTGATACCGCCGCACGGAATACCTTTGGACATCGGAGCTGTGGTAAATAACGTGGAAACGCTTTATAATATTTCCAGAGCCGCACGGGATATTCCGGTAACCGATAAATTCGTTTGCGTAACGGGTGAAGTAAAAAATCCTTCGACTTTTTTTGCCCCGATTGGAATCAGTTACGGGGAATTGATTGAACATTGCGGCGGAACAACCGTTGAGGATTATGGAATCTTCGTAGGCGGTTTATTAATGGGTACATTAACATTCGATTTAGATGAAGTAGTAACCAAAACAACCACCGGATTAATAATTTTGCCAAAAAATCATTACATGATTCAAAGAATGAACCGGTCCGTAAACGATATGAACAGAATAGGGAAATCCGCTTGCGACCAATGCAGTTATTGTACGGAGTTTTGTCCGCGTTATCTTTTGGGTTACGATGTTCAACCGCATAAGGTTATGCGTTCGCTTGAATTCACGAAATCGGGAAATGCTTTGTGGAATCAATATGCTGATTTGTGCAGTTCGTGCGGACTTTGCTCGCTTTATTCTTGTCCGGAAGATTTGTACCCGAGGGAAGCGTGTAATCAAAGTAAAGAAGAGTTAAAAAAAGAAGGGATTAAGTATGAACAAGTAAAACCGCTCAAAGTTCATCCTATCAGAGACGGAAGGAAAGTCCCGCTAAAACAATTGATGAAAAAATTGAATGTAACAAAATACAACGTTGCTACTCCGTTTAGAGAAGAACAGATGAATCCCGAAAGAGTAAAGATTCCGTTAAAACAACATATCGGTGCGCCGGCGGAAGCGGTGGTTAAAGCCGGTCAACAAGTTTCCAAAGGAGATTTGATTGGAAAAGTGAGCCGCGGTAATTTAGGTGCAAATGTTCACGCTTCAATTGGCGGAGAAATTAAAGAGGTAAATGATAAATATATTTTGATAGAGGGAGGTTAGAAGGTTAAGGTTAAGGTTAAGGTTAAGGTCAAGGTCAAGGATGAGGTTGAGATGAAGGTTGAGGTTAAGGTTGAGGTTGAGGTTAAAAGAGTATAGACAGATGCTTATAAAGAAGAGAAATAAATAAAAAAAATTTTACTAAATTAATTAGTCAAAATGATTTTACAAAAATGAAAGTGTGGGGAAAGGTTTTCAAATTACTAAAGCTTGTTTATGAAGTAACAAAATCTTTCCCTTCTGAAGAAAAGTTTGTATTAATTTCTGATATGCGAAGAGCAGCTAATTCTATAGCGCATAATATAGCCGAAGGTTATGGAAGATTTGAAGTTAAGGAAAAAACGAGGTTTTATAAAATTTCAAGAGGTAGTAGTTATTACCTTAAGTTTCAAATGATTTAAATTATATTTTAAGTGAATCTGATTTTAATAAATTTTTGAAATTAAGTAAAAGTATTATATCCGAGTTAGATGCTTTGATGCTTACTCACGAACATAGGAAAATGCCTTTACCTTTTACCTAAGCCTAAAAATAGGAAAATAATTATGAAAATGAATTCAATTGGTTTGGTGGAACTTTCCAGTATTGCCGCCGGAATGCAAGCGGCAGATAAAATGTTAAAAACATCGGAAGTGGAATTGTTACTTTCGCGTAGTATTTGTTCGGGTAAATATATGGTAATGGTTGGCGGTGATGTTGCCGAGGTTCAAACATCGGTTGATGCCGTTGCAGAAGCTTTGGATTACGCAATTATAGATACTTTTGTAATTCCCAACGTTCACCCGGATATATTTCCCGCCATATCCGGACATTCTTCCGTTGATAAATTGGAAGCCCTTGGTATTCTTGAAGCTTTTTCTGTTGCTTCATTAATTGAGGGGGCGGATGCGGCAGTTAAAGCCGCAAACGTTAAATTAATAGAAATAAGATTGGCAATGGCTTTGGGGGGAAAAGCATTCTGCACCTTAACCGGAGAAGTCGCTGCGGTTACGAGTGCGGTCGAATCGGGCGCGCAAGTAATCGGCGGAAAAGGATTGTTGGTGAATAAAGTAGTCATTGCACAACCGCGAAAAGAGCTGCTCAGCGAAATGATTTAGTTACAGGTATTCAATCTACCAAGGCGAGCTACAGTTTGGGGTTCGGTCAACTTAGCAAGTTGACCTACAGTTCGGGTATTTAGTTAACTTAGAAAGTTGAGTAATTAACTTTATTCAAGCTACTGTATCAAAATTTAAAAAATCGTCATCCCGTCCGCCACGGCGGATAGTTTCGGGATCTATTTCTTAGCTGTTTTCAAAACTTAAGATACTTAAACATTTCGTTTTAGCGGTAGACATGATATTTATGAGACAGCCCCGACAGTTTAGAATTAAGCCAATTTAATATATTGATCCAACAAAAATGTGATAGTCGAATTAGTAAGTTACGTTAAAAACATTATGATTCGGTCAACTTAGCAAGTTGACAAACAAAAACTGTTGCATAAAAACATTAATCTTTATATTTAGAAGTTATACTATCTAAACTTAATTTTTTAATTTGCTTAAAAAATGTTCGAATTCCAATAAATAATAATTTTTATCGATAAGTTCCTTTATTTTTGGTAGCATTTTTTCCGTTTCCAATTCACCTTCTTTAATTATCTTTTTCGCAAACTTAAAATCCGCCCAACTTAACTTATTCACTTTTGGTTTTAAAATTAAATCTGCCCCTTTTAACCTTTCGTTTGACAAATGATAAGTGGAAATATCTTGAGCGCGGAAAACCACTTCTATCGCATTATTGAGCGGAGCGGTTAATTTGATATCGCGGGTAACGTCAACGGCAATCACTCTGTCGGCTCCCAATTCCCTTACTTTATTTACCGGAACGCTTTCCGCCGCATTACCGTCGATAAAAAGGGAAGAGCCGATTTTCACAGGCGGAAATATACCGGGAATTGCCGAACTTGCCATAATTATTTTTCTTAAACCGCCGGAAGTAAAATTAACTTCTTCGCCGTTCATTATGTTTGTAGAAATTGCGGAAAATTTAACCGGGAGCGATTCAATTTTAGGATTGGGTAACAGAGAAAAAATTTTTTTCGTCACTTCTTTGCTGATAATCGAAATTTCATTTATGGCTTTTAATGCGGTTACGCGGTTCTGAATAAATTCCGCTATTTTATCGACAACTCCTTCATCATCTTTTTTATTTTCGCTCAAACTTTCCAGGTTCAATTCCTGTACAACCGGATGGTTCAATATTTCAAAAATATAATCTTCCACTTCTTGAGCATCGCGCAAATAAGCATACAACCCGCCGATAACCGAGCCCATACTGCATCCGGTTATTGCGTGTATATCGATGTTTTCCCTCTCCAAAACTTTTAAAACCCCAATGTGTGCTAGACCGCGCGCACCGCCGCCACCGAGAGCTATCCCTAATTTTGACATAAATTTTCCTCTGATTAATGAATTTCCATAACTTAAATATATATAAAACTTGCAACCTGATTTTGTTATTTAACGGCAAGAACAATTGCTCTTTCCGGTGCGGGATATCCTTCTATGGTTTTTGTCCGGTCGGCCGGATCTAAAAAATCGGAAAACGATTCGTACTCCATCCACTCGGTTTTCCGTTGTTCACCAGTTGTTGTTTTTGAAACATCGATTAACCTAATATCCCGGTACATATTTTCCGCCAACCATTCTTTCAATAAACTTATCGAAGGAATGTTTTTAACGTTACGCATTTTTGCGTATCTTCCTTTAGGTTGAAGAAGATTCGAATAACTTTCGTTTATAACAAGCGTTTCAAGTACAAGTTCTCCGCCGGGTTTTAACAGCTTATGAATATTGTTCAAATGGTTTAACGGGTCTTTCTGATGATATAAAACCCCCATTGAGAAAACGGTATCGTAGATTTCATGAGTTAAAGGGAAATTCTCGAATCTGAGTGGTATAACCCAAACGGGAATATTCCCCAAATATTTTTTTACCGAAAGAAATTGAGCGGTGTAGAGTAAATAGGAATCCAATCCGGTGACCGATTCCGCACCGGCGCCCAACATCTTCAAGGCAAAGTAACCGTTACCGCTCCCGATATCCAAAACGGTTTTGCCTTCAAGCGGTTTGATTTTATCCTTCAATCTGTTCCACTTCCAATCCGACCGCCATTCGGTATCGATGAAAATTCCAAAAAGCTCAAAAGGACCTTTCCGCCAAGGCATTAATTGTTTCAAACTGTTTTTTAAAAAATCGAGTGTTCCGGAATCCGTATCGGACTGTTTACCGATTATGATTTTATCGCTTAGCAAATCGATTGCAGAAGGAGAAATATCAGGAAGATTTTTAATCAACTTATTCCATTTTTCCCAATCGGCGCTTGCAAGTGATTGCTTGATTTGATTTTTAACCGTTTCGGTTTCTCCGGCGGAAAAGTAACGATTAATGAAAGCGTAAAATTCATCGAAGTAATTCATTTCGTAGCAATGATGGATGCGAAATTAAACAATTGATACCATAAATCAACGTGATTGAATCTTGCGCGGTACAATCTGGAAAAATGAGTATCCAAAGTTTCGGGAATCAGCACATTTTCCAGGGCTTCGCGTTTCGCGCTTATTTCCAAATCGGAATAGCCGTGAAATTTTTTGAAATTGTGATACCGCTCGATTTGTCTCTTGTTTAAATCTTCGTCGTCGAAGGAAATTTTTTCCGAGAGAATCAAGATACCGCCGGGCAACAAGCCATTGTAAATTTTTTCAATTAGTTTACTTCTCAACTCGACAGGAATAAATTGCAAGGTGAAGTTCAGAACAACCATGGAAGCATTTTGAATTTGAACGTCCATTATATCCGCGCAGATTAATTCTATCGGTGTAGGATAATTTCCGTTTTTAATTATTTCACGGCAACGGTTAATCATCGGAAGGGAATTATCCACCGCAATTATTTTACATCCCGGTACGGAAACATTTTTTTGCATAACCAGCGAAGCGGCGCCGAGCGATGAACCGAGATCGTATAAGTTGGTATTGGGTTTTGCGTGATATTTGGTAAGCATCCCGATAATTGAAATAATTGTTCCGTAACCAGGAATCGAGCGGCGGAGCATGTCCTCGAATACATCGGCAACTTTTTCATCGAAAGTGAAATCAACTATTTTGTCGATAGGTTCATTAAAAATTGTGTCCTTCTTCCAATTCTTATCTTCCATTGTTTGTCCGATTTTATATAAAGACCAACGGAAAATTAAACAATCTTTTATAAAATTATCAACGCACGGAAACGTAACCGCCCGGAATTCCGTTTTTGGAAAGGACAATCTGCCATAATTGATTTTTGCGTGCCCGGAAAGCCCCCGCACATGAAAGCAAAAAATATTTCCACATTTTGTAAAACCTTTCGTCGTAATTCGATTTTATCTTGTCCCAATTTCTTGTAAAGTTATCATGCCAAGCCATTAAAGTTTTATCGTAATCCGCTCCGAAGTTGTGCCAGTCTTCCATCACAAATAATTTCTCAATGTTTTTCCCGATTTGAGCGATCGATGGCAGCATACCGTTCGGAAAAATATATTTGTGTGTCCATGCGTCCGTGGAATGCGTGGAAACGTTACTCCCGATTGTATGAAGCAGAAACAGTCCGTCGTCTTTTAACGCGTTGTGGGCAACTTTAAAGAACGTTCGATAATTTTTATATCCAACATGTTCAAACATTCCGATGGATACGATTCTGTCGAACTTTTCGTTAATCGTCCGGTAGTCGGTCAACCTGAATTCGACGGGCAACCCTTTACACAGTTCTTTTCCCAAAGCGACTTGCTCTTTCGAAACTGTAACTCCTACAACGCTAACGCCGTATTTTTCCGCTGCGTATTTTCCGAACGCGCCCCAACCGCAACCGATATCGAGAACTTTCATTCCGGGTTGCAGTTGTAATTTTCTACAAATCATTTCGAGTTTATTTTCTTGGGCTTCATCCAAGTTATTTGCATTTTTCCAATACCCGCAACTGTAGTTCATTCGTTTATCCAACATATTCACAAACAAATCATTTCCCAAATCGTAATGTGTTTCACCAACTATAAAAGCTCTTGTGCGCGATTGCATATTAAAAACAAGGGATTGCAAGTAAACTAAGAAAAGGGGAATGTTAATTTTGATTTTTTTTTCAAGGTGGGCATTTAAAACTTTATAGATAAATTCATCCGGCTTTTCTGTGTCCCACCAACCGTCCATGTATGATTCGCCAAGCCCCAATTCTCCTTGGGTTAAAACGCGTTTGAAAAATTTTTCATTGTATACTTGGATATCCCACGGGTGCGGACCGTTAATTTGAATGCCTGCGGACGAAAGAAGTTTTTCCACAATGTTTTTGTATCGCGACGGTGTCATTTTCGCTCCGCGTTTTTACTAAAAGAACAAGAAAGGACAATAGTGATATGTTTTTAACCGGGAATTTGTTCCCGCTTAAATCGAGAAGTACCAAATCAATTTACTGAGAATAGTAGTATTTTCCAAAGCGAAGGTATTGTTTTCCGTTGAAATGGTTTGATTAATCACAAAGTAGAAATAGCTGCCGATTTTAGGTATCCAGTTAACTCTGTAATTTAAAATAATTTCTTTGTCTTTGTTGTTCCATTGCCCGAATATGCTGGTTAATAATTTCGGAGTGAAAGAATAAGTAAATCTTCCGCCGAACTCGTTTGTGGAAAAAGTATTTTGCGGCAAGGCAATCCGGTTGTGGTCCAAATTCAAAAAGAATCTGAAATGCTTGTTAATACTTACTCCGAAAAATAAAAACGCGCGGGTTCTCGAACCTGTATAAAATTCGCCTGTGCTGATACTCCCGAAACTGAAGAGCTTTCTTCCGCTGAAAGTATGATACTGCACTTCGTATCTCGTATCCCAATATTTGCCTTGGGGAATCGTTGCATTCTCGAAAATGTCAAAATCGTAATCGAGACGGTCGAAGAACCGTTGGATATTGAATTCAACGAAATCGCCGCTGGCAAAAGAAATTCCGAGCGGTCGCCATTCCATTTTAATCGATTCGACTTCGCCGGTTGATTTTGTAACGTAATAGTTTACGTCCAAAGGTTTTATTTCCGTTCTTCTTATCCACGAAATATCCGGTCGCGGATTAAATTGAAGCTCCGTGCTGTACAAAACATAATCCCATCTTCTTACGTAACCGATTGCCGGGTTATATTCTTCTTCACGCGGAATGGAAGTTACGGATAAATCATATTCTATAAAATCGTTCGGGTAACTTAAATAAGCGCGGAATGCCGGCGGATTCGTACCTTGAGCGGATTGGGTAATTGTTTGGGATAACACGCCGCCGATTCTTAAATTTTTATTTCCGAAAATTTTCGAAGTTGCATAATTCGCTTCCACACCGTAAAGATAATCGTAACCGTTTTTCGAATTTTTGCCTGTCAGAATTAAACCTACGTTCGATTGTTCCCATACGTCTTGCTTTATTCTTAATACCGAATAATTTGCTGTCGGTAAAGTATCTTTTGCGGATGTTTGCATAGACAAAAATCCGATTTGGGTTTTGTTTAATCTTCCCAACAAACGCACACCGCCGATTATCGGAACTTCCTCGCCGTTATGAATTCCGATTCTTCTGCTGTAAAAAGTTCTTGCTCCGTTTCCCAAGTTCATCTCGAAAGTGTTTTTCCCTTCGAGAAAAAATTCCCGCTTTTCCGGGTAGAAAAGGGAGAAGCGTGTAAGATTTATGCGGGCTCGGTCCGATTCAACTTGAGAAAAATCGGTGTTTAACGTTACGTTAAGTTTTAACGTCGGCGAAATGAGATAATTTATATCGCCGCCCAATTTAAATTTTGTTTCCCAATCTTCGCCTTTGTTCTTCTGTACGCCGCCTGATATAAACGGTTTGATTTCCAAAGAGTTTTTAGCCGAGATATTTTTTAATCCGACCAACTTACCGGCTTTCGAAATCATTTCGAGTTCGTAATTTCTCGACCAGCCTTGCCAAAGAACTTGTTCCTGTTTACGCCGGATGTTACGTTCGAAATTAATCGCCCAAGTTTGAACACCGTTATCCGGAAATTTAAAAGTAGAGAAGGGAATAATTATTTCCGCGAACCATCCTTTATCGTTAACGGATGTTTGAACATCCCAGTTGCCGTTCCAGCTTTTGTTTTCGGCTCTTCCTTCGTCGGTTATCAGCACGTCCGCCATTGCGCCGTTGGGATTGGTAACAAACAAATATCCGTTGCGGTTATCGTTGAAAGGCGAAATAATAACTTCGAAGTTATCTTCGGAGCCCCAGCGGAAATCCCTTTCCATTTTAAGTGCAATAATTTTATCCGGTTCGCTGTCATATCCCCAAAACCCGATATACAGATTATTATCATCATAAAGTACGGCGACTTCCGTTTTTTCCGTTGCCGGTTCGCCTTCGTGAAGTTCCCGTTGAATAAAATTAGAAATTTTCGGTGCTTGTTGCCATGCGGGTTCATCTAACTTGCCGTCTATGGAAATCGGTGAATTGATCCTGTATGCTTTTATTACGGAAGGTTCGTTTTTTTGGGCAAAAAAGATATTTGTTAACAGAAATAAGAATAAAACAATATATTTAATTTTCATTATAACCTTTCGACTCGGGTAATTAAAAGCTGAAAATTAATAAAAATATTTATAACGAAAAACTGTATTTAACTTCTAAAAAAGCTTTTGAATCCGTTTTAATTCTGCCAAACGGACTGTCAGCCGGACCGTTAAACCATGTAGCGCCAGCCGATATGTTTACTCCGTCTGCGAAATTGTAATTCAGTATGGGCAAAAGGAAAAAGTCTTTATCCTTCAAATTCATTACTCCGATAACCAGAAGGGAAGTGTAACTTCCGAGTGAATACTGGATTTTACCGGTAACGGTAGAAGTTATTTTATCGTCAACGGGTCTTGCTTGACGTGTGCGTATTAACCATTCGTTTTCTTCTGATTCTTTATCGTATTTGAATAAAATTTTTTGTGAAAATTGTAAATTAAAACTTAAATCATCTGTCGCCGCATAATCCAAACCAACTACGTAATAAAGGTTCGGATTTTTAATGTAAATATCCGTTCCGTCTTTGTCTTCGGTAAGAAAATAAGCGGCTTCGCCGGTAAACGCGAATTTGTCTTTTGTTGTTACGAAGTCGAATCCGAAAATATCGATTTTTTTGTATGAAGTTTGCGCAGTCAGATAAGGCGGTTGCACGCCCAACCCGCGAACGAACACAAATGATAAAGACGGATTTCTATCAAAACCGTGGAAGTAGCTGAAAGAATAATCCACGTTAAACAATTGCGAAGAAAGTCTGAAAGCATATTGCAAGTTTGATAATTTATTTTCCGGAAAAACCGTAGGTTCATTTCTTAATTCCAGCCCTCCCATTACCGGCGGAAGGTTTACCGGTATTTTATGCGGTTCGAAATGTAAAAGCAGAACGCTTTCGAGATTAAAATTTCCGAAATACAAATTCCCTTTAACGGCGGTAACGGGCAAACGGTAATCCTCAACTTCCGAAGTAATGTTTTTATAATCCCAAGGATTTATGTTGTCGGTAGGATTCAGCCAATCGGTTTTTCCCCAAAAAATAAATTGTTTGCCCAGACGCATTTCGAAGTTTGTCCAATATAAATCTATGTACGCTTCAACGGGATAAATCGTCATACCTTTCCCGCGTGATTCTTCGTATAAACCGAGCACGGAAGTGTCTTCGTAATTAAAATCGAGAGACGAGTAGAAAAAAGCGTTATCCGTTCCGTACGAAAAAGTCGTTTGAAGTCTTGTGCCCAAACGGTTAAAGCCGTTCGGAGAATTCAAGTTGGGGTGAGCGAAAAATTTCAAGTAGCCGCCCAAATCAAGATTCTGCGGATAGCTTATTTGAACAAAAGCGAAAATTAATATCAGCGTTAATATTCTTAATCTCATCATGGTTAAACTCCGTGCAATTATCTTAATCTTGTTAAAAATCTTTTACTGAAAAAATTATCCGGCAGTTTTTTGTTAACCATAATATTGTTGAAAATCATTTCGCTCGAGTGACCGGTTTGCACGTCTTTCATAATCATATCTGTTTGGAACCATACTCCGCCGATGTTTTCTATTTTAGGAACCTCCAGAATTTTCCATTCCTTCAAACCTTTATCGAAATATTGAGAACGCACGGTAACGTAAACGTCTTTGCGTATCCAGCGTAAAATTTTTCTATAACCAGTATCTTTTGCTATTTGTTCGTTTGCGGGAAGGCATTCCAATTTGTAACAATCGAACCCGTCGATTTTTTCGTCTTCCAATCTTTTGTAAGTCCAATCGTTTAATTTCGGTTTTCCTATGTCGTAGTAAGTAAAATCCGAAGACATAAAATTTCCGCCTTTGCCGCTCGAAGTAATACGTTTCACCCTTCGCAAAGCTGGTAAATACAAATATCGTTCGTCGTCACCTTCTGAATGTTCGATTGTAAGAAACGCAATGTTTTTAACATCCGGCGGAGCCACAAATCTCATCAACATATCGCTTTCGTTTTCATTCCGCTTTCTGCTGAACATTTTAATTTTGCGTATTCTCTTTTGACCTTGGGAATTTATCAAAATCAGTTCAACGTCGCCTTGCATGTATTTCCAAGTGGATTTGTTCAACGCCTTTTGCATAATTGTTTTTCCGTCAAGGGTTTGGGCGTTGAGAGTAATCAAAGACAAAAGCAAGAATACAAACGCAAATTTTACGAAAGACATTTTAATCGCTCCTTTTTTCTTTTAAAAACTTTGGTTTATATGTAAGAAAATATGTCGGGAGAATTGCAATCGCGCCGAAACAAGAAGTAAACATTGCCAAAGTTATCAGCAAGCCCATGTGTTTTACGCCTGTAAAAGTGGAGAACATCATAATGGCAAAGCCCAATCCTACCGTTACCGCATTAATAACAATCGGTATGCCGGCTTCGAAGATGGTTTTACGGACGCTTTCTTCTTCGTTGAACTCGGATAATCGGTAAATATATCTGTGAATAAAATGCACGGCATAATCAACACCGACGCCGATTGCAATTGAAGATGTAAGCGCCGTTACGATGTTCAAATCGATTCCGAACCAACCCATATATCCGAAATTGAAGACCATTGCGAATAACAAAGGAATTCCGTTGAGCAGACCTATTTTTAGGGAACGGAAAGCAAACGACGTAACTCCGATTACCAATATTAGCGAAACAAAAATACTTTTAAATTGACCGCTGACAACCAAATCGTTTATTGCTAAAAACAATTCCGATGTTCCGGTTAACTCAATTTTTGCTTGGGGAAAATGTTTTTGAATATATGCCCGTGTTTTATGATCGATATCTCTCAGAACATTGGACGATTCCGTATTGATGAAGGCATTTATTCTGGCGTTTTGATAATTGTAATCGACCAAGTTAGAGAAATCATCCGGTTTGCCCGACATTTCGTAAAGCTGTAAATATTGCGCAACCAAATCTTTGCCCGCAACTTTGAACTTAACCGGTTTTTCAATCCATTGCCCGTTTTCCTCTACCCAATCCGTGCCGGTTTCCCAAACAGTATCGGGCGGAATGGCATTATACTTTTCCGAATCGGCATGTAAAACTTTGTTCATACGTTTTATGAAATCGGATAAAGATAAAGTCGATCCGACATGTTCGAGTGAAGCAAGGAAGTTTTCGAGACTATCCATTTTTCTAAGAATTGAAGGGTCTTTAATTGCGCCGGCGCTGTCGCCTTCAACCAGAATGCTCAGAAATGTAGTTCCGGCAAAATGCTTGTTAATGTTTTCGTATGAAATCCTTGCCGGATGGTCTTCCGGAAAATTGTTTATGGAATTATTTTCCAAAACTATTTGCGGCCAACCGATTATCGAAAGAACAATAACCAAAGCGATGAATGCCAATAAATATTTCCTTTTCGTAATAATAAACTCTGAATATTTAACAGCCAGTTTCGATAGAAAACCGGATTCCTTTGCTTTGATTTTTTTAGGTCGTTTTAAAAGAGTTAATGCCGCCGGAATAAAGGTAAGGGAAAACACCATAGCCGCAATAACGCCGAATGCGGTGAACTGTCCCAAATCCCCAACCGAGCCGATGTTGGAAGTATTCAATGCCAGAAATCCGAACGCTGTTGTAACCGAAGTTAAAATTACCGGAGAATTTAATTCTTTCATTGTATCGAGAACGGCGTCTTTAACTGTTTCGTTTGCACGGATTAAATCGTAATATCTGTTTACGATGTGGATGCCGTCGGCAACAGCGATAGAAGCAAGTAAAATCGGTAACATATTTGTGCTGTGCGTAATCGGAACCCCCAGCAGAGCCATTAGTCCTATCGTCCACGTCACGCTAATTAATACTACCGCAAGGGGAATCAAAACTCCGCGTAAACTCCGGAACGATAGCCAAAGTATCACAATAATTAATAGAATTACAAGCGGAAATAACAATCTCATATCCCTTGCCATTCCACGTGCAAGATACAAAGTTAAAACCGGTTTACCGGAAGCGAAAATATGATACGGCGAATCCAAAGTATCGAGATAATCAAGAATACGTTTTGCGGCTTCTTCGGGTTTAATGTTTTTCTTTACGAAAACCATTATCCCAATCATTCTTTGATCTTTGGATATAATGTTTTCTATCGGTAAATCGCTGTTAAAAAGGTCGTGTTTGTATTTTTGAATGTCGCGTTCCGTTTCGGGCGGAGTGGGAAGAATCTCCTTAACTTCCATGCCTTCTTCGGTGCCGCGAATTAATTTAATGTTTGTCGGACTCATTACGGAATAAACTTCCGGCAAGGTTTCCAAAGTGTTTGTCAAATCGTACACAGTGCGGACAAATTTCAATGAAAACACCGAATCGGTTTCGATTGCGATTAAAACAAAATCCTTACTCGGGAAAATTTCGTTCATCTTATCGTATAATTTCCTTGCCGGAATGTTTTTTGGAAGGGAAGTTGTTATATCCGGATCAACTTTAATATTTTTAATGTTGTATCCGAAGAAAATTGTTATGATTAAAATTATTAAAATTGTGAATTTAGGAAAACCGGTTACCAATTTTGTGATTTTATACATTTTATTACCGTTTCGTTTTAATTCCATTTAAAAATATTTCGTTAATTAACTTTGCTCTTTTCTCTAGTTGCTTTTTTGTCGTTTCCGGTTGTAAAAATATTCCCATGCTCATTACAAGAGAGCCGAAAGTTTGCGTAAGTTCGTTTAACGAACATTTTTTAATCAATTTTTCCGATTGGGCTTCCCGTAAAACATTCTTTATGATACCAAGCTTTTTACGGATGATAGGTTGAATTTTTTGGTAAACAATTTTTCTTAACGACGGATGGGCGGAAAGATAAATGTAGAGATTAAAGAAATTTTTATTCCTTGAAAAAAAATCCGCGCCGGTAAGCGTAATAGTTTCTATTTTTTGTAAAGGGTCATCGATTTTACTTAGAACTTTTTCCAATGAATTGAAAAAATCTTTTAAGCCTTCTTCCAAAACTGATATTAGTAATTTTTCCTTGCTGGGGAAATAATAATACAACGTGGCTTTGCCCAGTTCGGCTTTCTCTGCAATTAAATCCATACTGGTTTTGTGATAACCTAACTTTGCAAAAATTTCCGAAGCCGAATTGATTATCAAATCGATTCTTGCTTTTCGTTCCCGCTCTTTTCTTTGTTCTACCGACATGATAAACTACCTGTTCTAATTTCGACTAATTAGTCGAAAAATATAACTAATAGTTCAAAATTTCAATGATAAAATTAAAGACTATTATAAAAACAACCGGCGCCGGTAGAAAAGCGCCGGTATTAATTTAGCTTCGGAGGGTTAAAAGGATTTTGTCGAATTTTTCCAATTTGCCCGGACTTAAAAAATAGGATTCGCCGCCTTGCAGTAATACCATTTCCACAATATCGTCAACTACGTCTTGATGATAATCGCTTTCTTCGTTTTCAGGTTTATCAAAACGGATAAATAAGTTGTTGTTTGTACTCCAGCCTTCCACTTTATATTCTCTTTCGGTAAGCAATGTTCTGGCTTCTTTCATTGCCGCAGCGGTCCATACTTCTTGAATACCGGATGCATAATTCAAACTGTCAATATCTTTTTGAACTTTCTCGAGTAATTCGTCTTCCCAACCGGAAATAATTTCTTCTAATTTTCCGGAAATTATTTTTTGAATTTCGGAAATTCTCAAATCGTCGTAACTGCCTTCGATTACTGCTTTTATTTTATTCGGGGCTTTGGTGTTGTTTTTGAAGTAGGAAACCAATTTAACATCGCCCATAACTATTAACGAAGTCGAACGGTCGGAATAAATTCTAACGAAATGATCCAAGTCCTTTACGTATTGCGTCATCGCAACGGATTCTGTTTTGCCGGGATCGTAAGTTTTGTATTTCTTCGATTCCAAATAATCGATTGCGCCATCCGGAATATCGGGGTGATTGATTTCGCGGATGTCGAAACCGAATCCGTTAAGGAACCTTGTTTTCTTTTTACTTAAAATTATTACGTCGTATTGAAACGTCCGGTTAACAGTCATCAACAAGTCTCTTATCTCGAAAGAATCGTCGACGATTGTTTTGGGGTTTACGTCGAAAGGGAAATAAACAATTTCCCGCACATTCTGTGATACGAAAATTCCCAAACCTTTGAAGTAATTTTCATAATTAACATCTTCTTCCACATCAGAAAGTATGTTTTCGAATTCCTCAATCAGCTCCTTACCGAAATTTTGCTCTTTAAGTAAATTGAGCGCATTTTTAATTTCCGATTTTACGCTTATGCGTAACTTCTCATTGTAAGCAGAAGGGTTATCATTTCGTAAGATAATCGACACGCAAGGATGTTCTTTTACTCTGAGTAATTCTATTAAAGTTTCTTGTAAACTGGTTGCTCTGTTCGCCAAGTTTTCCATTTTTATATTTCCTCTATAATTCCATAAATGTTTTTAATTTTTTGATTTTGAAAGACAGCATTGTATTTATTAATCCGGCAGTTAGAAATGCCAGTCCGGTCCAAATTACAATTGTAAAGACACCGATTAACGGGTTAAATAAAATAAAGAAAGCAAAAACAGTAGTTAGAATTCCACCGGTAAGCAGTACCCACCAGTTCGGAATGTTGAATTGCTTTATATCTATCGCTATTCCGATTAATGTTGTTCCTTTAAGCATTAACCAAATGCTCATTAAAAAGGGTAAAGTAACCATGGAAATTTCGGGATGTAAAATTAAAAGTATGCCAAGCAGAAAGTCTATGATTCCAATACCTAAATACCATCCCCAGCCGGAAATGTAATTTTTATTACTGACTGAAAAAACTATCTTTGTCAATCCGGCAACGAAGAATATTACACCGAATAAAACACTTAATGTAATATAACTTTCAAGTGGTGTCAGCAGAACCCAAACACCTGTAATAAGAAATAACAATCCGGTTATTAAAAATAACCACCAGTTCCGTACCAATTCACTCATTTTGTCCTCTTTTTTTTGTTGTGAAAATCCGTGCCATTCTACAAAGATGGAGTGAAAAAGGTTCCGGATTTTTGACCTATTTATAAATTTTTTCCCGGTTAGTGCGAATTATTTTCTATAAGGCTTTCGGTATTCGCCAGAATCTGTTTTGAAATCTGGAATTGAGTGAACGAACTTTCTTTATCAAGTTCACCGACCAAATCAGCTCTTATTTTAACGGTTAATTTAGCAAGCTCTTCGGAAATAATATTTGTTTCTTTTTTTTCGAGTCGATGATCCCTTGTGGTTTGGATGAACAAGTGGACAAATTTTTCAAATTGTACAAGCACGTCCGGACTTGCAACGATTGCCAATTTATGTGTCAGAAATCTTAACTTTATTAAATCTTCGTCGGTTGTAATATTTTTAAGCATTATATTTTCAAGATAATTTAGCAACTGTAGATAAATATCCGTTTTGAGTTCCAAAAATTTAATGTTTTCTTCTTTTTTTAATTCCACTTCGGTTTGTTTGTTCAATAATATTGCAGTAATCAATATTGTAACTATAGTTCCCAAAACAACCAAAACTATTTCTTGTGCAAAAGGAAGGTTATCCGTAATTTTATATGAATATCGAAGAAATGCATAACCGCCTATAAATAAAAGGGTGGCAATTATCATGTAAAGAAGGTTCTCTTTCTTTATTTGTAATAGTTGATCCATGCGTTTCCTTAAATTATTGAGTTGAACTTACTAAAAAATTATCAAAGATTAATAATATGGATAAATCTGTAGAAATAGAAATACAATATTTTCGGAGGTGCCTGAATTCAATCGAAGTGCTGGAAATGTTAAGGGAGTTTGCTAAAGAGTATAATGGGAACATCATTTATAGGGAAAGATTAATTGAAACCGAAAAATCAGCCCGTGAATTTAACTTCAGGGGTTCGCCGACGATTTTAATCAACGGCAAAGATTTGGAAGACCTTCCGGCTCCGGAAAATCCCGGTTTGACGTGCAGAATTTACAGAAACGGTTTACCGACGAAAGAACGGATACTTGCTAAAATCCGTAAATCGTAAAACCTCCGTCAACGTCAATGTATTGACCTGTGATAAATGAAGCGGATGGAAGGCATAGAAAAGCAACCGCAGCGGCTACTTCTTCGGGTTTCCCCAATCTTCTCATCGGGGTTTTGCTTAAAACATCTTCCAAATATTTTTTGTCTTGAAAAAGATGTTCAACCAATGGGGTTCAATATAAGATTATATTTTAAATTTTTATTTTACTAAAATAAAATAATTTCATTTATGTAAAATTCATTATTTCTTACGAAGAAAACCTTACCACCATTTTATTTTGTATGGCGAATAACAAATTTTGCTTTGTGTAAATATAAATGACTATTAAGGGTTTATTCAAATCAAAGTGTGTGAAATAAAAAAGCTCCGAATAAATCGGAGCTTTTTGTTAAGTGGAGCAACAATCGGAGAAATCAGATTTCAGTCGACGGACGGGGCATTTGTTTGTGCACCAAATCGCCCGGTCTGTCTATGGGCAAAGTATCTAATTTGTCATAAAGTCTTAAATCAATCCATCTGTATCCTTCTCCGAAGAGAGAATAACGTTTTTGTTTCAGAAGTTCGTCGAGTGCGTTGCTTGCGTCCAAAGTTACATTGGGCAAACCGGCGGAATTTCTGATAAAGTTAATATCCGTTTCCGCATCGGCATAATTTCCTGCCCCGATATTTGCTTCTGCTCTTAGAAGAATCAATTCTTCATTGCGCATTATCGGGAGCGGATCGGTATTGCTGCCGAATATGGTAACTGCAATGTTACTTGTAAGTCCGTCTATTGTAGTTGATTCGGAGCGAACGAATGTTTTGGAGGAAACTCTGGTATCACCCGCTTCCGCATCGGCTAAGAACGAAGGATGCGCAAATAATTTAATACTTGTTGCAGTCGGTACTTCAAAAATCGGATTTAGTTGATCTCCGACGCCGGTACCGTAATCAAGATAAACACCTTTGGAAAGAGGAGCGCCTACATCCAAAAATGATTGGGAAAGTGCTGTAAGTGCAGTTGAATAATCTTTTTGGTAAATAGCTACTCTTGCTTTCAATCCACGGTTGAACTTAGCAAATTCCGCCGGTGTATTAAATTCGGCAAACCCGTTTGAAAGCTCAAAACTGAAGCTTGAACCTGCAGCATCCAAATCTGCTTTTGCTTCATCAAGTAACGAGCTGATATGATCCAATGCAGCTTCTTTCGAAACGAAAGGACCCGGTTTGTCGCCTGCAACGTCAATCCTTATTCCATTATCCCAAGTTAAGTTGAGATTCAGCAATAATTGATATGCCATTATTGTTTTTGCGAAACCGCTAGCTCCTTTATCGTTTTGTTGAATTAAGAAGTTGCAGTTTCTTATTACTCTGTATCTTGAACCCCAAGGGCGAACCAAAAGGAATCCCGAAGGATCTATTTGCGTTCCATCTTTGCCGAGAAGTTCACCGGTATAACGCGGATCGGAAGGTTCCAGATAATAGGCTTCTCTGCCGATGACTAACACGTCTCTCAAGTAGAATTCATGATCGATTCTCATTCCGGCTTCAATGCCGGTAACAAGAGTTTGAACGGATGTCTGCTCCAGACTCGGTCCGTTCGGATCCACAAAATCCAATTCTTCGCATGCAGTTGTTGTTAAGAAAACAAGTGCAGCTAGCAGAACCAAGATTTTGCTACCTCTAATTTTATTAAAATTAATTTTTTTCATATTTCAAATTCTCCTTTTAATTAAAAACCTAACGAAATATCGAAATAATAACTACGCGAATGCGGGAAAGGCGTAACCTCGATAGATCGCCCAATCGCTTTGTTACCAAAGTTACTTACTTCCGGATCGTAACTCGAATACTTAGTAATTGTTACGAGGTTTCGACCTGAAAGCCCGAGTCGCAGTCTGGTAAACAATCCGCCGAAAATATCTTGAACGGTTTGTCGCGGGAAAGTATAACCTAAACTGATTTCCCTCAGTTTCAAATAAGTACCGTCTTCGATAAGTTGATGGGTTGTTTTTCCGAATGCAGCCGCTCTGGCTTTTCCTTCGGGAGTATCCAAATCGGCAGTAGTACCAAATAAATCGGACAATAATTTAGTTAGGTTAATAATATCTCCACCTTGTTTCCAATCCCATAAGAATCCTAAATCAAAGTTGTTCCAGCGTAAATTATTTACAAATGACATTTGGAAATCGGGTGTTTCGTCGCCGAGTTGTTTCAATACGCCGTTTTCCAAACCAACGATTTGTGTAGCTGATTTGCCTTCTTCTATTCTGAATCTACCCAAAATATCGGCAAATCCTAAAGTATTAAAAGCGGGAACATCCAATTTAGTAATTGTTGATTGGGTTTTATAGAAATTAACTTTGGTTGTCCAGGAAAATTCTTTTGAATTAAATAATGAATATCCCAATGAAACTTCAATACCCGAAGTTTCCATTTCACCGCCGTTAATTACTTCTTCGTCATACCCTGTTGAAGGCGGAAGGTCTCTGAAAAGAATTAAATCGGAAACGTTTCTTTTATAATAAGAGAATTCAAGAGTTCCGTCTCCATTGAATAATGTTGCATCGAAACCGACTTCTATTTCGGATGTTTTTTCCGGTTCGATGTTCGGATTACCTCTTCTTGTGGCAACAATCAAGCCGCCTTTACCGCTAATATTAGCCGGAACGAAAGAGGAATATTTTGCTCCGGGAATAGGGGAGTTACCCGTTTTTCCGTAAGCTGTTCTGATTTTGAATTCCGGGAAAACACTGCTCAGTCCGCCCCAGAAATCAAATTTGGAAAGTCGAACCGATGCGGAGGCTTTCGGGAATAAGAAGAATTTGTTCACGTCACCGTTCGAGCTGCTTGCATCGCCTCTTATTCCTACGGTGAGGAAATAGATATCTTCTATATTTACTTCTTCTTGTGCATAAAAACCGCGGTCGCGTTGGATAACTCTGTCTTGTTGAACATCAACACTTGCGGCTTGGTCTATGTTTTCTTGTCCAACGATCAAATCTTCCGCAACCGACAAGGTATGGTCGTAGTCTTTGTTCTCGATTTGGTAACCGACCGATGTTCTGAAATTGATTGTCGGAGTTAAGAAAAAGTTATGTGTTAAATTCAAATATAAATTATTGTTACTTGAGACGGTCTCTCCTAAAATGGATGTTCCGGGTTGACCGCTTGCTTTTTCAAATTGAAGTTCCCTTGGGAAAACGGCCTTATTAATTTGAGTATAATAATCGATACCACCAACAACAATAAAATCGAGTAATTGTTTTTCGGTCTTCAAAATATTAAAACGAACATTGCCCGAAACAATAGTTCTGTTAACTGTTTCGTTGTTTGTCATTAAATCTCTTGTTTGAATCGGATTTGATCCAACAAAAGGATTTTCCGGATATACACCGTTAACCGGTAAAAGGTTAAAGAAGCTAGGCGTAGAAGTTAATGCCAATCCGAATGAGGTACCGCTGTTGTCGTTATTTGTAAGACCGCGGTCGGCGCTGGAGTGAATATAATTGGCAAATACTTTTACGTCAACCCTATCCGAAATTAAATGACTAAGATTTAAACGAACGGATTGCTTTTTATAACCGGTATTTTTAATTATACCGTCGTCACTTCTTTGATATAAAGAAAGGTAATATCTTGAAGTTTGGCTTCCGCCACCGAGACCCAGAGAAGTTTGATGTATGAATCCTTTTTCTCCGTACATTTCTTCTTCATGATCGTAGGTCTTGCCTTTGTTGAATTCTTCGAGACCTCTCTGTCCGAATGTGGCAAGAGCTGTTTCAGCTGTGAACTTTCTGCTTCCCAATTTTTTGGATAGCTCGTTGAAACCGAATTGTTGTCTGAAATTCAGACTTGTTCTGCCTGCGGTACCTTGTTTGGTTTTAATTATAACCACACCGTTCGAAGCTTTGGAACCGTAGATTGCCGCAGCACTGGAACCTTTAAGAATTTCGATTGATTCAATATCTTCGGGAACCAAATCTGCAATACGGTTTACGGGGTTATCTTGGAAATTCGAGTTACCGCCACCGGTTGCTTTGGTAACCGCGTTTACACCGGATTGAGTAGCGGTGTTATCAAGAATTACACCGTCAAGAACATATAACGGTTGGTTTTCGGCATTAATGGTTGTAACGCCGCGTAAATTAACCGATATACCGCCACCGGGTGCGCCCGAGTTTGCGGAAACATTTACCCCGGCAAATTTACCGTAAAGCTGTTGGTCGAGAGTTTGCGTGGGTACTTCGGTCAATTCTTCCGCCGAAAGGGTTGCAACCGAATTTGCAAGGTTTTCGCGTTTAACCGAAGATGCCAGACCAGAAATAACAACTTCCGAGGTTTTCAGAATATCCGGTTCTAATCCTATAGACAGATTATACCTGCTTTCATGAACGTTGATAGTTACGCGTTTGTAACCGATATAACTGACAACTAACGTTGCCGATTTAAAATTGGGTAGAGTAATATGAAACTTACCCTCAAGATCGGTAACGGTACCCAAGTTGGTACCCTTAATTGTAATATTGGCGCCCAATAGAGGCTCGCCCGTTTCTTTATCGAAAACCCGTCCTTCCAATTCGAGTTTTTGAGCCTGAACGACGCCTAAAAATAAAAGGAAAAAGATGACTACTGTTATAGTAGGTCTCATAGGCTTACACCTCCTTGATGATTGAAGAATGATAAATAATATGTATTGCCTTTTTAACAGTGATTTTTCTCATGTTAGCCTTTAGTAAATTATAAAATGTAATGAGGCTAAAGATTATAAAACAATAATCTTCATTAGCCAAAGGATAGACATTAATGGCATAAGTAGAATTTTAAGGACAGAAGGTGTGATAATTGGTGTAGATAATATGTACTTTTCTTTTGCCATACGCAAGATTAAGAAATCGAAATATAAAAGTCAATACCGCATTGGTATAAATTTTTGCGAAAATTCTTTGTTTTGGGAACTTTTACGAATAAAAAGACATAATATTGTATAAATATCAAAGTTAAGAACCGACTTAGAAGAATTCTCATACTTGAAAAATAAATTCCATTGACTCGTATTTAATTTACATTTATAAACTAAAATGAAGTTATTTAGTTGGGGAAAATTGGCACATGAATTGCAGATAATAAGATGAAAATATCTATAATAAAATACCGGAGTTAAAAAATGGATTTAATTGCTATCGTTGATGACGACAAAGATATCGTGGAAACTACCGGGTTAATTCTTCAAGCAAACGGTTTCGATGTAGTGAAAGCATACGAACCCGGAGAAGCTTACAATTTAATCAAAGAAAGAAAACCGGATTTGATAATTCTTGACGTGATGATGAACGAACCGGATGACGGATTTTTCCTTGCTCAACGTTTGAGGCGCGAAGGGATTGAAACGCCGATTTTAATGTATACGTCAATTTCAAAAGCAATCGGTATGGAATTTGGCAAAAGCGAGATTGTGTCGGTGGATGATTTCGTGGAAAAACCGATATCTTCGGATGAATTATTAACGAAGGTTAAAAAATTGCTGAACATTGAAGGAGAATAAAAATGTTTGTCGAAGAAAAAACCGGTTTAATCGAAGAAATTGATAAACTTGTTGCAAAATATGGAAACACCCGTTCTTCGTTACTTCCGATACTTCATGAAATTCAAAAAAAATACAGATACATATCAGATTTCGCTCAACAAGAAATTGCAAAAAGATTAAAGATTCATCCGGTTGAGGTTTACAGCGTTATAAGTTTTTACTCGTTTTTAAACTCCGAACCGAAAGGAAGGAACCTGGTGAGAATTTGTAAAAGTATCGTTTGTGATATGAAAGGTAAGGATGCAATAGTTAAGGCTTTGGAAAGGGAATTGGGAATAAAAATAGGGGAAACGACACCGGATAAAAAGATTACTTTGGAATATCTAAATTGCATGGGGCTGTGCGATCATGCGCCGGCTATGGCAATTAACGATAGGGTTTATACGGATTTAACTCCGGAAAAAGCTGTTGAATTGGTTAACAACATCAAATAGAGGGGAAAATGGAAAGCGGTAAAACGAAACGTTCCGGTACGGTAATATTCTCCGCATACGAAAGAGGCGCGGCAATAAAAAAAGCGCTCTCTTTAAGCAGAAACGATATTTTGTTTGAACTCAAAAATTCGGGATTAAAAGGAAGAGGCGGTGCGGGTTTCCCAACGGCAACAAAATGGATGTTAACCGCGGCGGCGGTGAGCGATAAAAAATATTTAATTTGTAATGCCGACGAGGGCGAACCCGGAACGTTCAAAGACCGGGTTTTACTAATAGAATATCCCGAACTTGTATTCGATGCAATGGTTGTGGGCGGTTACACAATCGGTGCTGACGAAGGTATCGTTTATTTACGCGGCGAATATGAATATCTTATCGATTCGCTAAATGATTATTTGGAAGAAATGCGGAAAGATAATTTGCTTGGCGAAAATATTTTGGGTAAAAATGGTTTTAATTTCGATATAAAAATATTTCTTGGCGAGGGCGCTTATGTCTGCGGCGAAGAAACGGCGTTAATCGAATCCCTTGAAGGACAGAGGGGAGAAGCAAGAAACCGACCGCCATATCCCGTGAATACCGGATATCTGGGAAAACCGACTTGCGTTAACAATGTTGAAACACTGGCAACCATTTCTCACATTATTGTCAAAGGTTCCGAGTGGTATAAACAATTCGGCAGTGATAAATCGAAAGGAACAAAATTATTTTCAATTTCGGGTGATTGCGAACGTCCGGGTGTTTATGAATTGGAATGGGGAACCAAAATTTCCGAAGTTCTTGAATTGGTCGGCGCAAAAGATGCAAAAGCCGTTCAAGTAGGCGGAGCTTCCGGAATTTGTTTGAACAGCTCGCAATTCGATAGAACTTTAGCTTATGAGGATATTCCAACCGGCGGCTCGATTATAATTTTTAACAAGAGCAGAAACATGTTGAAGGTATTGAAAAATTTCATGGAATTTTTCGTTGAGGAATCGTGCGGACAATGCACGCCGTGCAGAATAGGGAATGTAAAATTGTTGGAAGGCATAAAAATGATTGAAGAAAATAAATTTACCTTCAAACAAATTAATAAATTAAAAGAATTGGCGGAAACTATGAAAATTGCTTCGAAGTGCGGATTGGGGCAATCGAGTCCGAATCCGTTCTTATCCATTTTGGAAAACTTCAAAGACGAAATTTTTAATCATTCCGGCGGAGGCAGTTATGCGTAGAAATAATAACGTTAGGGCTCCGGAAAGTCAAAAACCTTTGAAAATTGACATCGCAGAAAATCCCGAGGATTTGGGAGCGATGATAAATATAGAAATTAATGAAAAGAAAGTTTCCGTGCCGATGGGAACAACCATTCTGCAAGCATGCAGGCAAAACCAAGTTCATATTCCTACTTTATGTCACCACGATGATTTATGCATAGCCGGTGTGTGCAGGGTTTGCGTTGTTGAAGTGGAAGGAATGAAAACATTACAAGCGGCTTGCTCATTCCCGATAACTTCACCTATAAAAATTAAAACAACATCTCCGAGGGTAAGAAGAGCGCGCAAGAATATCCTGGATTTGTTGCTCAGCGAACATTACGGCGAATGTTATGCTTGCGTGCGTAACAATAATTGTGAACTGCAAGCGCTCGCAAAAGAATACGGCGTCGATCATTATAATTTCGGACATATCGAAAAACCGAAATTCAGAGTTGACAATTCATCGTATGCTGTTGTCCGCGATATGAATAAGTGTATATTGTGCAAACGCTGTGTGAGAACTTGTATAGATTTACAAGAAGTTGGAGTTTTGGAAGCAATCAACCGTGGGGAAGCGACATATATCGGAACGTTTTTCGATAAGCCGTTGGCTGACGTTATTTGTATTAACTGTGGGCAATGCATTAACCGTTGTCCTACCGGAGCATTGCATGCAAACGATCCCCGCGATGAAATATGGGCTGCAATTGATGATCCGACAAAGCATGTAATAATTCAAACCGCGCCTTCGCCGCGTGCTGCAATTGGGGAAGAATTCGGATTGGAACCGGGACATTCTTTAACCGGTGAAATGAATACGGCGCTCAGGAGAATAGGTTTCGACGCTGTGTTCGATACGAACTTTGCGGCAGATTTAACCGTTATGGAGGAAGGCACGGAATTACTTCTGAGGTTACATAAATTGTTGGTCGAAGGAAATACGGACGTGGCAATTCCGCAATTTACTTCATGTTCGCCTGGTTGGGTTAAATACCTTGAACATTTTTATCCGGATTTTATTAACCATTTGAGCTCAGCCAAATCTCCCCAACAAATGTTCGGTGCGGTATTAAAAACATTTTATCCGAAAATAAAAAATATTGATCCCGCTAATATTGTTACGGTTGCGGTGATGCCTTGTGCGGCTAAAAAATTCGAGTGTAACAGACCTGAAATGACCGATTCGGGTTTTAAAGATATTGATTACGGATTAACCACAAGGGAATTAGCTCAGATGATTAAGGAAGCGGGAATATATTTACCAGAGCTTCCAAAATCGGAATTCGACGATCCCTTCGGCGATGCCAGCGGTGCGGGCTTGATCTTCGGAGCTACAGGCGGAGTAATGGAAGCTGCATTACGAACCGTCTTGGAATTGGTAACCGGCGAGAAAATAGAAAATATTTTTGAAAATGCCGAAATTAAAGCGGTGCGCGGTTTCGAAGGAATACGTTATGCAGAAATACCCATTACAAAAGTCGGACCGGTGCCCGATCTCATATCGCATTTATTCAAGGATTTCAAATGGTTGGAAGGAGTCACCCTGAAAGTAGCTGTTGCTCACGGAACCGCAAACGCAAAGAAGGTATTGGAGGATATCAAAAACGGCGGTAAGTTCAGTGAATGCCAATTTATCGAGTTTATGGCTTGCCCCGGAGGTTGTTTGGGCGGCGGCGGTCAGCCGATTCCAACCAATGCGGAAATCAGACGTAAACGTGCCGAAGCAATTTATAAAGAAGAACGAACGCTTAATTATAGAAAGTCGCATGAAAATCCCAAATTAATCAGATTGTATAACGAATTTTTAACCGACGGACCATGCGGTTCGATATCTTATAAATTATTGCATACTACTTATACCAAGCGTGGAAGTTTTATTGTGTGATGGTTTTTAAACGGGTTTGACGATGATTAAATTGGTACCGGATTGGACAAAAGAATACGTTGAGTTTTGGGACGCGATTAAAAGGCGTAATCTGCTTTTTATCAAATTACGTTATATAGCCGTTTTGATGCTTCTGGGCTTCGGATATTTCGCTTCGTTAATTGAATTGCAATTAACCCCCACGCAGAAATTATTGATATTATTTATTGCCGTTATCATTTTCCTTTATAATGTCGCTTTCCAATTCATCAGACCCAAATTAAAATCGGAAGCAGGAAAATTTAATCCTTTACATCTTTCTTTGCTTCAGATACTTTTCGACTTAACAGCATTAACAATTCTTGTTTATTTTACCGGCGGAATAGAAAGTCCGCTACTTGCTTTTTATGTGTTCCACATGATTATCGGTAGTCTTATTTTACCGACTTATATCATTTACACAATCGCCGGTTTATCGTTTACTGTGATAACAGCAATGGCGTTATTGCAATTTTACTCCGTAATACCTTCTTTTCCTATCAGGAGGTTATACAGTCAACCCGAATTTGATAATATCCGTTTCGTTCTGGTTTCGCTTATCGATTTTGCATTGCTGATTTTCGTAAGCGTTTTTCTAGCGAATAAAATTGCTCATCAACTTTACAAAAGGGAAAAACAATTGGTTGAAACGCTTGAAAAACTTAATGTGGCTGAAAACAGAAAACAAAAATATATAATGGGAATAGTTCACGAAATTAAATCGCCCATTGCGGCAACCAAATCGATTTTGGATTTGGTTTCAAAAGGATATGTTGGTAAGTTATCTGAAGAAGTCAAAGCAAAGATAAAACGTGCGGAAGCGCGGACGGATGAAGCTCTGGAAATGATTAACACAATTTTGCGGATTTCCGGTATGCGCTTGCTGAATCAAAAAAAATTCGCCTTGGTTGATATTGTTAAAATTTTAAGAAAAGTAATTGACAGTTATTCGGAGATTGCCCGGTCGAAAAATATTTACATCGAACTAATCGAAAAAGGGAAAAGAAAAGATAACGTTGAAGGCGACGAAAAATTACTCGAGTTGGTTTTTTCCAATATCGTTGCGAATGCACTTAAGTATTCCGAAACAAACGGGCACATACAACTGACTGTAAGTTACGGCAGAAAGTCTGTTGAAATCCAAATTTGCGACGATGGGATCGGGGTTCCGCCACATGAATTAGATAAAATTTTCGATTCCTATTACCGCTCGGCTAATCTTAAGGAATTAAAAACCGAAGGAACGGGTTTGGGCTTATCGTTAGTGAAGGAAATAGTAGAACAACATAACGGAAAAATTAAAGCCAAAAGCCCGTCGCCGCTTGGTTCCGAAAAGAGACCGGGAACATGCTTTAAAATAAAATTGCCTTATTCGGTTAAACGCACCGAACCGGATGAAGCTCTCTTGACAATCAAAGGAGGTGTGTGATGAAAAAGTTTATGATTACCGCAATTTCCCTTTTGTTTTGCACAGTTTCGATGCTTGCGCAAACTACAATTAGGGGAACGGTTAAATCTAAAGAAGATAATAAAGCAATTGCCGGCGTTAATATTTTGGTAGAACCCTTGAAAACCGGCACGACAACAGACAGCAAAGGAAATTATGTGCTGAGAAATTTACCTTACGGAAAATTTAAAGTTATTTTCAGCCATATCGGATATAAAACGAAAACAATTACGCTAAAAATACAAGAAGAAAAAACGGAAGTAATAAATGTTTATCTTGAACGGAAACCTGTTTTGCTCGAAGAAGTAAAGGTAACAGCTTCGTTAACGGAACATTTATTAAAGGATATTCCGATGCCGGTCGGCGTAGTTACGGAAAAATCAATTCAGTCTTTGCCGTATTTCAGTCCTTCCGATGCAATGGATAAACTGCCGGGTGTAAATTTAATGCGTGACGGTATTTGGGGAACAGCAGTTTCAGTTAGGGGAATAAGCAAACAGAATTTGGTTTATCTGATCGACGGTGATAGAATAGAAACCGCAACCAACCACGCCGGTGGATTATCTTTAATTGATATGTTCGACGTAAAGCAAATTGAAATTATTAAAGGCGGAATATCTTCACTTTACGGCAGCGGGGCTACAGGCGGAGTAATAAACATTAAAACCAAAGTGCCGGGTTTTTCCGAACGTCTTTCGGTAAGCGGCTCCACCGCCAGCGGATACAATTCGGTAAATAAAAATACTTCGGCTAACGTCCGGTTATTTGCAAGCGATAAATTTTGGTATGCCAAACTGAACGGCTCGGTGAGAAATGCGGGAGATGCAGTTACTGCATCGGGTACTGAATTAAACAGTAAATTCAAGGATAAAAGCATTTCCGGCTTAATCGGATTAAAATTATCCGGTAATGTAAACGCACAACTTAAATATCAGAATTTTATCGCCAGGGATGTGGGAATTCCGGGCGGGCTCCCGTTCCTGGGTCCGGCTTCGGTTCGTTATAAATTGGCATACCGGGAATTAATGGAAGGCAAATTGAATTTGTCCAACCTTAGCAAAAAATTAAATAAACTCACTTTGAAGTATTACCGTCAAATAATCAAAAGGGAAGTGGAGTTAATCCCGAACCCCAATGCAGTTGTTTCTCCCGGAGCAACACATACAACCGACGGATTGTTTTTACAATCGAATTTTATTTTGAGTAAAAATCAATTGTTAATTGCCGGTTTGGATCTTTGGCAAAGAAGATACGACGGTCATCGCACGAAAGAAATCAAACCGCTGAAAAGAATTATTGAAGATAAACCGGTTGCACCATCGGTTTTCCGGAATATAGGGTTATTCGCACAGGATGAATTTATGCTCGCAAAGAATAAACTGAATCTTACTATAAGCGGTAGGTACGATTTTATCATTGTAAAAAGCGATGAAACGAAAAATCCGCAATATATAATTAATAACGGAGTAAAAATAATTCCGCCGCCCAATCCCGATGCATCATTTAAAGCTACCGAAGAAACTAACAAATCTTTCAGTGGGAGTTTGGGACTTTTATATAGAATGAACAAGAATTCGGATTTAACCTTTAACGCTGCATATACGTTCCGTTCTCCTTCGCTCGAAGAAAGATTCCAGTATATTAATCTCGGCGCTTCGGTTTATCTCGGCAATCCGTCTTTGCAACCCGAAAAAGGTTTGTTTTTTGATTTAGGTATAAGAATCAATACTAATAATCTCAGATTTAAAGGAAGCGTATTCCTTAACAATTTTAGTGATTTGGTAATAGACGATGTTGTAATTCCCGATAGCGTTTTCAAAAAACAAAACGTCGGCAAAGCCCGTTATTACGGTTTTGATGCGGACGCTGAATATAGAATTTTCGGCGGATCAAGCGCTTATTTAAATGTTTCTTATGTAAGTGACAAAGATTTAAATTCAAATGAATACTTGCCGCAAATTCCGCCGCTAAATGGTAAAATCGGATTAAAATGGAACTTCGAAAAATTCGCAAATCTGAATCTTGAAGCTTCGTTTGCCGGAAACCAGAATAATGTTGCCCCGGGCGAGAAAACAACGCCGGGTTATGTAGTTTATAATTTGTCATTTGATTTTTATCCGGTAAAATTCGGATTGCTTAAAATTTATACCGGTTTCGGTGTTCAAAACATATTCAACCGTTCATACAGAAATCATTTAACGTCTTACAGGGGAATGTTTCACGAAGAACCGGGAAGAAATATTTTTGCAAAAGTTAGGATTTTATGGTAAATATGGAAAACTGAAAATTTCACCGGATAGTTAATGGAATGGTATATTTGGGCGTTAATTTCGGCGTTGCTTTCTGCGGCAGCTGCAGTTACGCAAAAACGGGTTTTGTTCGATATCGAAGCGCTTGAATTTTCGTTTGTTCTTTCCGTTTTCAATATGATTTTGGCAATACTTCTTTTTTACGATTATCTCTCCATACAAATTGGACTTCCCGCGTTATTAATTTTGTATGTAAAATCGGTAATGGGAACGTTCGCATTTTGGTACGTAATGTTGGCAATAAAAAATATGGAAATTAGCGGAGCGCTTCCGTTGATGGTTTTAACGCCCGGTTTTGTTGCACTCTTCAGTTTTTTATTAATCGGCGAAACGCTAACCAAAATTGAAATTGCAGGTTTATTTTTGCTTTTAGCCGGTACGTATATTTTAGAATCAAAAAACAATAAAAAACTTATTGAACCTTTTGTTGTCTTTTATAAATCTAAATATCATCATTATGTGATTGCAGCTCTGGTTTTGTTTACGGCGACTTCAATCATCGATAAATACCTTTTAAGAGATTATGCCGTTCCGCCCAAGACATTCATTGTTTTCCAGCAAATATTTTTTGCGATAAACTTTTTTATTTTAACCCTTGCGGTACGAAAGGGTGTGAAACATATTGCCGGATATATGAATAAAAAATTTTCCGGTTGGTTTTTGCTGATTGCTCTTTTTACCATCGGATACCGTTACAGCCAGATTGAAGCGGTAAAACTTGCGCCCGTTGCTTTGGTTTTGTCGGTTAAACGGTTATCGGTTTTGTTTGCTTCGCTTTACGGCGGCAAGATATTTTCGGAACATTACCTGTTTAGAAAGACTGTTGCGATTGTAACAATGCTTGCCGGAGCGTATCTGGTTGTGAATTTTTAAGAACCGCCTTTAGTTAAAAACGACTGCGCATTTTTGGCTATTATCAATGGAGTAACATGATGAAAAAATTATTAGCGATATTGGTTGTTAGTTTCGCAACGGTAATTTTTCCCCAACAAAAATTAAAGTTGATGACATTTAATATTTATCACGGTGAAACGCCTACCGGAAACATAAACTTGGATGCATTCGCCGAAATAATAAATGATGAACAACCGGATATAATTGCACTGCAAGAAGTTGATTTTTACACAAACCGTTCCGGGAAAATTGATATGTCACTCAAATTGGCAAAAAAAACGAAAACCGTTCCGTTATTTGCCCGTGCAATGAGTTATGACGGCGGGGAATACGGAGTTGCGATTTTATCCCGTTTTACATTTATCAAATCCGTCGTTTACAATTTACCTTATGAAGAAGGATACGAACCGCGTGTAGCATTGGCAGTGGACGTTAAAATAGGAAACGATACTTTATCTTTCATTACAACGCATTTGGATTATCACGAAAACGACACACTTAGATTTAAGCAAGCGCAACATTTACTCAAAATAACAAAAACAATAGATCGGCCTTTGTTTTTGCTGGGTGATTTAAACGATACCCCGGAAAGCAGAACAATAAAATTATTGTTAACCGTTTTCAGCTCCGATGATTCGAGCCTGCTCTCGTTTCCTTGTCCTAAGCCGGAAAAGAAAATAGATTACATATTGAACCGGACAAATCAATGGAAAATGATCGACGAATACAAAATTATAACGGATAAAGCTTCCGATCATTGTGCGGTCGTTGGAATATTCGGGAAAAGGTAAAAGTTGGGGAAAGAAAGATTTTGGATTGGACGATTTTAAGTTTTTTAATCCGCCAAGGGCGGATTGCACGGCTTAGCCTAACGTGGAGTCAAATTCTTCTATATTCTAATTATAATATTACGAGTTAAAACTATACTTACGTTCACGCTTCTGAAAAGCTTCTTTTCCACCCTCCAATATTTCACAAACATGCTGACGTATACCTTTTCTGAATAATATAGCTTTTTCTTTGACTTCTGATAATTCGAAAGTATTTTCTAAAGCACCGGAAACATATTCAAATTTAAATTTTTTATTATCTCTTCCTTTTTCTTGCCCTTCTTGATTCGCAACAATAATTTGCTCAGCATCTGCACCAACAACCAAATTAGGATTGTGTGTCACTATGATTATTTGTCGTTTCTTTTTCTTGTTTTTCACAAACGAAACAAGATCATCATAAACAGATCTGTTGTCTAAGTCATCTTCCGGTTGATCCAAAAGTATAGGCCACTCTTCATTACTCAAATCAATTAGAAGACGCAAAAGCACAAGTCCTTTCTTGCCGGGTGACATCTTGTCCAAAGGATCGTTCTTGTAGGCAATTTTAAAATCTAAATCAAAATAATTCTCTAAAATTTTTACGATAGCATCTTTCGCTGCTCTTCCTTTAATTGTTCTTATTTTACCATCAAAAACGCCATTAAGAAGGTTATTAATAAAATTTAGGTGACGGCTTGGATCAAATTGATATTCGTATTCATCTTTCCAAGCTACATCAGTATTGCGTTTTATATCCGGCTTATTTAGGAAATTATTTATGACTTCTTCATTAAATCGTTGTTCATTAAACCCGATTGAGACATTCAAAGATATGTCTTCAAATTTATTTTCATATTTCTTGAATTCATTTCCTGTCATATCGTAGGTACTAAAAATTTCCTTGTATGTATTAATAAGATTTTTCTTTTCTTTATCATAAAGGTTCTTTTTTGATTCAAGACTTTTCTTTTCAAGAGTAATTTTATCAAGTTTCTTTTGTTCGTTTCGTATTGCATCGTTCTTTTTTCTCAACTCGTCTTGCAACTTAATTTTTGCCATAAACGGTGCAATATACTTCTTAATTTTTTCTAGCTCTTTTTTGTTAACTTTAACTTTTTCATCGACTGAAGCAATTATTTTGTCAACAGATATCAGTAGATTTTTCTTTATTTGATCAATCCCAGCAAACTCTTTTATAAAATCTATCTTGATCTCTTCATTGCCAAGATAAGAAGATTGCTCATCGCGTAATCTTTCCAAATCTTCCAATTGGTTGACCAAATTTTGCTTAAAATCAATGAGGGTCTTTTTATCCTCAAATAAAATAGCAATGTTTGTTGTAGTATTTTTTTCTTTTTCTATTAGCGTTTCGTAGTCTTTAATTTCTTGGGCAGAAAGTCCAGATTTATTTTTTATATGGTCAAATTCCTTTTGTAACTGAGCAATGTATTTTTTAATCCCGCTTTCCTTGCCGAGTTGTTTTATATTTTCTTCTAATTCCTCAATTTCTTGTTTAATTTGAAAAATGTTAGCAACAATTGCCGGAATTGATTTTGACAATCTTTTAATTTTTTCTAGATTGTTTTCATAATTTTCTCGTATTACATCGTCTTGTAATAAGACATCTTTAACAAATTTATTTAGTGTCTCACGGCTCTTAACATTTTTTTCGGAAAGCTTATTGAGATAATTTTGTGGTATATATAATATCTTCCTTTCCTCAGAATTATTATTACCCTCAACATTTTTAAGATAAGTGCTTTCACCATCTGACCATACTACTTCAAAATTAAAATTTGGTGAATCATCAAAGTTGTATTGAGTAGAAACGGGATAATTAGCAAATCTAGTTTCTACTTCTTTTCTGTCAATAGTTTTGGCTATGTAATACAATAGTAATGATTTCCCAGTTGACTTTCCGCCGATTATGGTAGTTAAATTTCTATTGATTTCAATAGAATCCGAGAGGAAGTTGTCTTGCCCAGTATTATCAATAAATCGTACTTTATCAATAACGTAATAAGATTTTTTCGGTTCTGGCTCCTCATAACCAAAAGAAACTCTATCAATCGGTTCGAAAATAATTTGCCTTAATCCTTCAAAAGTCGTATCTGCTTTTATCCAACTAAAACCATATCTTTCAAGATCATTGCCTTTTTCGTCTCTAACTACATATTTTTTGCCTAATTTTCTTTCGCAATCATCAAAAGTATGACAGTCAGAAGTAGAGATTACAGGTTTTGCTTTGGCTATTTTCTCTTTGTTTTCATACCTATCCTTTTTCAAGAAATATTTTCTATTTCCTTCGTGTCCAAAGAATAAATCACAGAAATCATCAAAAATATCCGATAATTCTTTTTTGATATTACTGTTAGCATCGGCTCTATTACTTCCCATACCACTAGCAACACCAGCTATTAAAAATGGGTGCTCATTGCCAAATGAATCTTTAAGAGATTTTTCTAATTTCTCTTTGGTTATGCTCACCCTATCATAGCCGCCACAAGCCATAATATCGTTATGTGTACAATAAGCTACTGCACCATTAGATTTTTTATTTTTTAACGGAAGATGAATAAGGAAATTTTTTATTTTATTTATGTCGTATTCACTATCAAAAATAAGATGACATTGTAGCTGTTCTGAATCTTGATTAACACTTACATCTAACCTAAACTCAACACAAGGGATAAAAGTTTTATTCTTTAACTCTGGGATATCTTTTATTTTTCTCTTAAATATTTCATAACTTTCAATAGAAAAGTAATCAGTTATACCAAAAACAGCGACATCTGAATTTTTGATATAATCAATAAATTTGTCCCATACATCAACTCCGACTTCTGTCTGGTATTGATCAGCGTGTTTTGCTACAGGGACATGAATTTGTAAATCCCACTTTCGCCAAATTGATCCTTTAGAAAAACTATTATATTTCATAATTAACTAAAAAATTTGCTTAAATATATTTTCTAATTCTTCTTCATTAAATCCAGTTATATTTCTATGTGGTATTTCTAAGTTATCCAACACTGTAGCAAAGCGTAAATATCCATTTGAAGACCTCAGTTCAACCCATTCAACGCCTAAATGATTTAGTTGATTTTTGTTAGTTTGTGACAGTTTATCTGCCACAAAAACCTTACTATCTCTAGCTATCACTGCATCCGCACTTTCCGGATTACCCTTGCCCATAAGTTTAACTTCACATTTGTATTCTATAATGTACCCCAAAAACTGGACAAGAAATTAAGGTGGAAAAATCGTAAATTAACAAAAAACAAAGGAGAGAAGAAATGTCCAGTAAGAGGAAAAATTTTTCTAACCAATATAAGGCAAAAGTTGC
>Ga0256832_1000029_pt1 | contig 91815 bp, 70 predicted proteins | sample 134614metaG_FD_190534 | JGI IMG/M metagenome (GOLD analysis project Ga0256832, IMG submission 190534) | Hydrothermal vent microbial communities from Lau Basin, Pacific Ocean - 134-614 | ecosystem: Environmental > Aquatic > Marine > Hydrothermal vents | place: Pacific Ocean: Lau Basin | collected...
AGCGGATTCATCAATCATTAAATTATAAAACACCAGCAGAGGTGTACTTTAAATGAATAATGAACTTAGTATATTATTACACCTTAAATTATTTATAAATCTGTTCAATACATGGGGTACAGATAACTCTAAAGAGCAAAATTAATTATAACTGATTTATCTTAATAATAGCATCTTATTTACTTTAATAAAATTCCCACTTTCTATTTTATAGAAATACACACCACTTGGCAAATTGCTTGCATTAAACTGAACAGAATATTTACCGCTTGTCTGATATTCATTTACTAGTGTTGAAACCTTTTGTCCAAGTGTATTATAAATAACCAAATTTACAAAATCATTTTTGGGCAGAGAGTATCTAATTGTAGTACTTGGATTGAATGGATTTGGATAATTTTGATAAATATTATAAGAATTTGGTTTTAATCTAGTATCTTTAATACTAGTTAGAGTTCCTAATGTATCTCCATTTATTACTGCACCTACTAGCCCTCCAGAACCAGGATAATTACTATAATCGTAATTAGTTACACCAATTCCTTGAGCTATTCTTGTAGGATATACATCAATCATTGCGTTCCAAATTGTATCTATACCATTATTTGATGAATCTATTTTAACCCAATCAAAATATTTGAAGTTAGTATATTTATCAAAATAATAATTATATTCCCTTTTCGTTACTTGAATTCCCCAGAATAAATTTTCATAAGGAACATTCCAAAATGTACTATCTTTTGAAATGAAATCGTATAAAACTGATTCAGTAGAATCAGAACTATTATACACATAGACGAATTTATTTCCTTCATTACGTTGATACTTTATATCACCATCATCATCAAGAATTTGGTAAGTTTTTCCATTGGGCATTATTGTATCACCGATTACTTCAACCGAATAATAATAAACTTCTTCCAACCCATAAGAATATTCCCATTTATTACCAATATTGAGTGGATACCAATTTGTAGTATCAATTTGAGCAATTAAGTAATTGAATGAGAGAAATATCAAAAATAATGTTTTATAAAATTTCATAGTTCCCTCAGTTGTAAGTATAACGGCGTTGCAAATCCCCAATGTCTAAAGCTTGCTTACAGGGCTGCCTTTGGCATAACTTGTTCGCCCCGAAAGGAGATGACAAGTAAACAACGAATATTTATTTTTATAAGCCGTGCTTAAGCCTGTCCCCGCGAATGCGGGGATCTCTCAACAAGCACGGCGACCAAATTCACATTACCCAGTTCCCAATATAACAGCAACCTAAAATGAACAAACCGAAATTAAACTTAGTCCACTCGCCAAGTTAGCGAAGCGGTCAAGTTGATTTGCGGGTTATACTAATTTTTATCTAATCTGAATGACAAAGGAATAAGAACTTTATAATCAAAATACTTATAATTCCCGTCTTTATCTTTTATTCTTGATGGTATCCATTTTGCTTCTTTCACAACTCTAATAGCTTCTTCGTCACAACCATAACCGATACCTTTTTTAATTTGCAATTCACAAATATTACTATCCTTTAATACTATACAAGAAACAATTACTCTACCTTGTATATTATTTAGTTTAGCTTTTTCAGGATAAACAATTTTTGACAAAAGTTGTTCAAGCCCACCAATAAGTTCTGGTACAGGAGGGGAATATTCTATAAAACCAATAAAATTAGTATCTTCTTGTGAGCCTAAGTAAGTTCGCCATTCGTTTAAATTATATTCACATGGTTTTGCAGATGTAGTGTCAATATTGGTTTGTGACAAAATGACATTATTTGCAAAAATGATAAAAAGAAATATATTTACACCAATAATTTTCATAAGATAATCATTAACTCCATTATTAGTATAACGACCAAGCTGTGCGGCGCAAACGAAGCGCAGCGTAGTTTGTGTCCGAACGAGCGCCTTGTTATGCGTTTATTCGGAGATTTCACCAAGAAGCTCACCTATAAAGGTAAATATCTCGCTAAACACGTATAGCATGAATGCTGTCGCGACTCCGATAATAACTCCTTGCAATAACCAATTAATACGGTCTTTATCTGGCCGATAAAATTGAATATTTGGAAATACCCTACGGATGCCAGATAGGAGGAGTGTATTTATATATGTCCATGCGTTTGAAAATATGAGTAGCGCAAAGAAAAAAGTGATTACAAAAGCGTTTTCTATAGAAAGGTATGGTGAGATTCTTGAAGCAGCCCATAGGCTCAACGCGAAACCAGCTATTACACCGAGCAACTGTATAGTTAGCGTGCTCCATCCCGACCGCGCCCACCCATTCTTAGTTTTGTGTTTATTGAGTATGTCTTTCACCGCAGAATACGACGCATCTACCCAATCGGAATCGTCCGCTGTTACTGATAAATAGTTGTTGTTATCATCGAGCTTATCAAGCCGAACCTCAAGGTGCTCACCAACAAGCCGATTACTCCTCAAGCTAATAGGGGTTTCTATTGTTATAATAATTCTCTCTACACCATTTGCTCTCCTGAAATGCATTAAAAGATCATCTAATGAGAATAAACGATACCCCTTTTCATCAAATCTGATAACAAATGTCAAAAATGGCTTCTTATCGTCATCATTCTGTGCTGTTGCGAAGTCCATTAACGGCTTAGCCCGGGACGCAAAAACTTCTGCTAACTGAATTAAAACGTCTTCAGTTACCTTTATATTCGATAAATGAGCGTCTCGTAAAAATTGTGCCATTCTTAACGATTCCTTTTACGCATAACTATTATTTAAGCTGCAACATATTGCAACTTTTCGGTTGTTAGATTTGCGGATATTGCAAATTTAACAACCTTTTCAATTACTTGTTTTGTTTTTTAATCTGTTTATTTACAATATCTTAATATAATTTTTCCTAATTTTTTATTTGAATGTTATCTTGCAATCTCTGCAGTCTAACACTCCAAAATCTTTTAGCTGTCTAACGGACTCTTCACTCCGGAGCCTTGATTAATTATATGGGTATAAATCATTGTCGTTTTAACGGAATTATGTCCTAAAAGTTCTTGTATTGTTCTAATGTCATAACCATTTTCTAAAAGATGGGTGGCAAAACTATGTCTTAAAGTATGGGAAGATGCCGGTTTATTAATTTCAGCTTTTCTAATAGCTTCTTTTAATTTTCTTTGTATCGTACTCTCATGAATATGATATCTGAAAACAAGCCCGGTTTCTTCATCTTTAATAAACCTATCCGCCGGGAAAGCATATTGCCAATAAAAATCTTTATCCGCGTTCGGATATTTTTTTGCCAAAGCGTAAGGCAGCTTGGTTCTCCCTTTTTCTTTTTCTAATTCAGCCGGATGCCGGTAATTGTTAAAAATAATATATTCCTTAATCCATTTCGAATATGCTTCAATCGTTTTATCGCTGTAGTTTCCGGTGCGCATTTTCTGCCGGATTCGGGTTAGCAACTTTGGTTTGCCGTTTTGGCGACCGGTATTTTTTGCCGGGGTTTTCAATGCTTAACTCTTTAATTACTGCCGGAAATGAATATAATAATTTTATATAAAACTTTCAAAATATAATTATGTTATTGACCTTATTTAAACTTGATATAAAATGAGTTTTAAACCGACAGGAATGAAATTCCAAATAACAAATTCCAAATTTCAATAATATTGCTGCATTCTGTTGTGGTTCTTTTTAGATTCCGGAACTAGTTCGGGATGACATGTTATAAATAATCCACCAAGGTGGACGGAATGACAGGCAAGAAATTCCAAATGACCATTTCCAAATGACAAATGACAAATGACCAGTTCTTAACGTAAAACGTGAGACGAAAAACGTGAGACGTAGGGGACGAAGATTTTGTGTTCCGTACAATAATTTTTCATTCGTGAATGAGCGGCAATTTTTTAAACATCAGAAACCGACCGAACCCCGGAGGGGTTCAATATTTATAATAATCATAGTTTCATTAACGTTAAAACCCCAGCGGGGTGACACCTTAAATATGTGTTATGGTTTTGTTTCACTCCTACGGAGTTTGGGTTTTATATTAGAGTACTTGTTCTATAGATATGTCACGCCTACGGCGTTTGCGGGTTAAAATGGAGAGTCCCTTTTAGATCCCGAAATAAATTCGGGATGACAACTTCCACTCAATCCGCCGACGGCGGACGGGATAACAGGTTCTGTTCTTTGTCATGCTGAACTTGTTTCAGCATCTCATTGTAACAGAGGATTCTTCTTAGATTCCGAAACAATCCGCCGGGGCGGACGGGATGACAAGTTTTTTTAGATCCCGAAACGAGTTCGGGATGACAGTTAGGAAGGCGGAGGGAATGACAGAAATACAAATCCCAAATTCCCAATGACTAATGACAAGTGACAAATGACCAATTACAAAATGTTGAAATCCGGCGGTGTTTTATTTTTCAATGTATTATCTTTGTAAATCCGATTAAGGTTTAACAATGAATACATTATTCTATATTGCACTTAAATATATCCGCTCGCAACGGAATTCGAAATTACTATCGAAAATTTCCGTTATTTCGGTTATCGGGATTGCGTTGGGTATTGCTGCGGTCAATATTGCATTAACCATTCTCGGCGGTTTCGAGGAAACTATCAAAGAGAAAACAATAGAATTTAATTCGCATATTACAATTACAACTTACGGGAATAAAAATATTACCAATTTCAAAGAAAATCTCGAAATCATTAAAGAAACCAGCGGCAATTCAATAGAAAGCATTTCCCCTTTTATTTCAAAAGATGCGATAATTAAATCGAAACATTTATCGGAAGGGATAAAAATTACCGGGATTCTGCCCGGCAACAATTACCGTAAACTGAAAGAAAATTTAGTTGAAGGAAAATTTGTCTTCACGGAAAAAGGTCGTAAAGGAATAATACTCGGCAGAAAATTAGCCGATAAATTATTTGTTAAAACCGGAGACAAAGTAACGCTTTTCGTTTTGAAAAACGATAAACCCCCATCTCCGGAAAACCCGCCGGGAATTGAGCAGTTTTTGGTTTCCGGAATTTACGAAAGCGGTATGGCGGCATACGACGATTTACAGGCTTTCATATCATTTTACGATGCACAGGAAATTTTGGGGATGGCAAACGAATGTTCCGGTTTTAATATACGATTATCGAATTTGGAAAATTTGGACAGCGTAAAAAACGTATTAAAAGAATCGCTCGGCTATCCGTTTTACGTAAGGGATTTTTATCAAATTAACAAACCGATATTTACTTGGCTCGAGCTTCAAAAAAAACCTATTCCAATCGTTCTGGGTTTAATTATTTTGGTCGCCGTTTTTAACATTATCGGAACGTTGTTGATGATGGTGCTCGAGAAAACATCAGAAATCGGAATACTAAAAGCGCTTGGAACACGGAAGAAACAAATCGTCGCTATTTTTATTTTTCAAGGGTTGTACTTGGCTTTACTGGGAATCATTTTCGGTAACGTATTGGCTTTGGGTTTAAGTTGGTTGCAAGAGGAGTTTAAAATCATTTCCCTTCCGGCAAGTATTTATTTTGTTTCGAGCGTACCGGTTTTGATAAACCCGTTATACTATTTCATTGTTACGGCAGTAGCGTTTCTGTTAAGTTTTCTCGCTTCGTTTATTCCAAGCTACATAGCCGCGGCAATTAAACCGATACAAGCAATAAGGTTTGATTGATATGTTCGAGTTTTTTATAGCCAAAAGATATCTTAGATCGAAACATAAAATTAATTTTATAACGATAATCTCAGTCCTTTCAACTTTGGGAATCACCATTGGCGTGGCTGCTTTGGTTATTGTGCTTTCCGTATTCAACGGATTCGGTTCGTTGGTTACTTCCGTCCTTGTTAATTTCGATCCGCACGTGAGAATAGTTTTCAAATCCCCGGATGCCGTAGCCAAAGCCGATTCGGTTGCCGCTTTGCTTCAAAATTATAAAGATGTAAAATCCGTTACGAGATTTGCCGAAGGGAAAGTTATACTTGTTAATAAAAATTCTTATGAAATAGTAAATTTACAAGGCATCGAAACCGATACGAACAACAGCGATTGGGGAATTCAAAATTATATATCGTTCGGTAAATTCGATCTTTCCGGGAATAAACGGACGGGTAAAATTATTCTCGGTTTGCCTTTGGCATTAAAACTTTCTTGCAGAATTGGCGATACCCTTTTGGTTACATCCGCCAGCAAAATAGAACAATCGCTGATTACGTTATCGCTTCCTAAGACAAAAAAATTTGTGGTAAGCGGAATTTTTGAAATCAGCAACCGGGATTATGCACTTAAATACACTTACACATCGCTGGAGCAAGCTCAAAGAATATTGGGATTGAGAAAAAATTTCACCGGTTTTGATGTCCGTTTGAAAAATATAGATAATTCCGGAGATCTGAAATCCGCGCTTGTTTCCGCATTGGGCGAAAAAGATTTCACAATCCGGACGTGGTACGATTTACACAAAGATTTGTACGATGTTATGCTAATCGAAAGATGGGCGGCATACATAATACTTTCGTTGATAATTGCTGTTGCCACGTTTAACATTTTGGGTTCGCTCACAATGTCCGTCATTGAAAAGAAAAAGGATATTGGAGTTTTAAGAGCGATCGGAACATCAAAGAAATCGATACTGAAAATTTTCATGTTCGAAGGGATTTTAATCGGTGTAATCGGAACGGTTTTGGGTTTAATATTAGGACTCTTGGTTTGTTACCTTCAAATCGAATATAAATTTTACTCGCTCGATGCAAGTAAATATATTATCGATGCATTACCTTTGAAAGTGGAATTTACGGATATTATCGTAATCAGTTTAATGTCGATGTTCCTTACTTTTCTCGCATCGCTGTTTCCCGCAAAGCGGGCTGTTGGAATACCGGTTAACGAAGCGATTAGGTGGGAATAATTTTAAATTTTTAGCTAAGTTTAATTATGATATTGGAAGCAAAAAATATTTACAAATCTTATTCGCAGAACGGCGGTAAAAAATTGGAAATCTTGAAAGGGATAGACTTTACCGCCGAAGAGAAAAAAATCACCATTATTGTGGGCGCATCCGGCGCCGGGAAAAGCACTTTCCTTCACATCTTAAGCGGTTTGGATAATCCCGACAAAGGCGAAGTTTTAATTAACGGGACAAATATTTATTCCTTGTCCGATGATGAACAAATCAGCAAATTCCGGAACAAGCATATCGGTTTTATTTTTCAGTTTCATCATCTTTTACCCGAATTTACTGCAATTGAAAACGTGGCGTTACCGCAGTTAATTAACGGTACTGATAGAGAATCAGCGATGAAAAATGCCGCAGAGTTACTAGACTTGGTGGGTTTAAGCGATAGAACCGGACACAAACCTTCCGAACTATCCGGCGGAGAACAACAACGCGTCGCCGTGGCAAGAGCTCTCATTAACAAACCGGATATAATATTTGCCGACGAACCGACAGGAAATCTCGACTCCAAAAACAGTGAGATATTGCATAATTTGTTCGTCGACTTAAATAAGAAACTGGGCGCTAGTTTCTTAATTGTTACTCACAACCCCAATTTGGTTAAATTGGCTGACGAAGTTTACGAAATGGTTGACGGAAAAATTTTCAAAAAAAATTACTTTACAAAATCCAAATAGCGTTTGTCTTCTTCCAAAACATGATTAATCAACCATTTATCGAAGAATCTTTCCAATTCATTTAAAGTCTTTTTCTCCCCTGCTTGTAAATCCATGTTAAGTTGGAATATCTCTTCAATTAATTTTTCATGCTCTTTAACATGGTTATTAAAAAATTCCTCCGTACAGCCCGATGCCTTCAATACTCTCTCTTCATCACGAAAATGTTCTTCCGTATATTGAATAAGTTTGTTCAGTATTGAAAAAATATAATCCTTGTTCTCTTTTGCTTTGTATGCGCGGTGAAATTCATTCACGATTTGGAATAATTTCTTATGTTGTTGGTCGATGTGAGGGTTTTTTACGCTGAAAAGCGGGCTCCAACTAACATACTCCATTTAATACCTCCCCTTTTTTAAATTTAAATTAGATTAAGATTTAAATATATTATCGGGGATTTTCCTCGTAAGTTTAATTTTTCGCTTTAAAATTTGATGTGAGCCACAATTATTATGCTAAAACTATAATATTAAAACATTAATATATTATTATGATATTTTTGACCGTTAATAACGCATTAAATAATCCGTAATCAACCTTATACCGAAGCCTGTGTTGGAATCTTTGGTATAATTTGTAAATTCGTGTTGTATAGCCGGACCCGCCAAATCGATATGAACCCAAGGTCTGTTTTCATCAACGAAATGCTCCAAGAATTTTGCGGCTGTTATTGCCCCGCCCCATCGCGGTCCGAGATTACTTATATCCGCAATTTTACTTTCAAGTAATTTTTTATATTCATCCCAGAACGGCATTTGCCAAATGTGTTCGTAAGTTTTTTTAGAGGAGAGTTTAAGCTTTTCCGCTATTGAATTGTTTTTGGTGAAAAATCCTGCCGTAAATAACCCGAGCGCAACGGCTATTGCTCCGGTTAACGTAGCAAAATCAATTATCTCATCGGGTTTGAATGATGAGGCATATTCGAGGGCATCGGCAAGAACAATGCGTCCTTCGGCATCGGTGTTTTTCACTTCTATCGTTTTGCCCGAAGCCGTGGAAACTATATCGCCGGGTTTGTAAGCATTACCGGAAATTGCATTTTCAACCGCGGGAATTATTCCTATTAGCTCTACAGGCAATTGCAATTCGGCGGCAGCTTTTATTATTCCGATAACCGTAGCGGAGCCTGCCATGTCGGCTTTCATTTCCAACATTCCTTCCGTAGGTTTTATGGATAACCCGCCCGTATCGTAAGTTACGCCTTTCCCAACAAGAGCTATTTTGCCTTTGGCTTTTTTCTTCGGTTTGTATTTTATCGTAATCAATCTCGGCGGATTTGAACTTGCACCTCCAACCGCAAGAATTGCATTCATCTTTCTCTTTTGCAATTCTTTTTCGTTGAAAACGGACACTTTGACACCAACAGCCGAAAGTTCCTCTTTTGTTCTTGCGGCTAATTCCGAAGGCGTAAGCGTAATTGCGGGTTCGTTTACCAAATCCCGCGCAAAGTAAACCGCATACATCAGTTTCGCTGCTTTTCCGATTGCATGCTTCATTAACTTGGGATTTGCGGAATGCATCACAATATTGAGTTTAACCGGATTTTTCTTATCGCTTTTGTATTTATCGAACTTATAATTTCCCAGAAAAATTCCTTCCACAAAGGTTTGATAATAATATTCCTCGCTTTCAAATTGATCCGTAAAATCCGAAAATCCGGGAACGATTACATGCAAATACTTGATTTGTTTTTTTTCAAGTTGGGGCAGCAATCCGGCAAGCGTGTTTCTGAAATAGTCGTTATTAAATTTTCCGGTTTTCTTTGTTTTGTAAATATGTATTACATCGGGATAACCTTCAGGTTTTACCAAGCGTAAAGTGTACTCATCTTCTTTAAGAATATTATCCTTCAAAAGCTTGTTGATTTTCATTTCTATTACAGATTCGAATTCATCTACTTTACCGGATAAATCTTTTCCTTCGAAAAAGAATTTTACGATGTTAGACTTATATGCGAATTTTACTTTTTCGCTTGCGCTTCTGAAATTAAGTTCGAATAACATTCTTTACTCCTTTATTCTAATTTTTATTATTCCGCAATAACTCTTCCGCACTTTCAACTATTTGCGGTTGTATTTCGTTCAATTTTACGTTAAATAATCTCGTACCCGAAGCGTTAAAATGCCCGCCGCCTTTAAATTTTTCTGCAAGCTTGTTTACCGGAACGTCAAGTTTAGACCGGAAACTTACTTTAACTCCGTCCTTTAATTCGAAAAATAACATCCCGATTTCAACGCCTTTAATTTCCAAACAATAGTTAACAAATCCGTCAACATCGGATTCGAAAGCGCCGGTTTTTTTCAGCATATCTTGTGTGATCGTCATGTAAGCAATTTTCCCGCTTTTACTCAATTCCAACGAAGCCAAAGCATGCCCGAGTAATTTGTTTCTGCTAAGATTGAATTGGGCATAAATTTGATCATATATTTCGTAAGGGCTGACTCCTTGCTCCAATAAATTTGCCACTTTCCGGTGAAGTTCGGGCGTGGTTCTTTCAAATCTGAATGATCCCGTATCCGTCATTATTGCCGCATACAATTGTGTTGCGATGTTATGATTCAATACGGCAATTTCCGTTTTATCAAGGAAATCGTATATAATTTCGCCGGTTGAAGAATATTGATTATCAACAATCATATACTCCGAAAAATTTTCCGGTTCGGTGTGGTGATCAATGCACACTTTAATTGCCGGAGAATTCCTAATCGCATTTTCCATTTTTACGGTGCGGGAAAGTTGATTCAAATCGAGAAGAATAATAACACCGGAATTTTTTATTACTTCATCATGTTTACCGGGATCGTATTTTTCAATTACTTTGTTAGAGTCGAGAAATTCGAGATTATACGGCGTTTTACTGTAATTAATAATTCTTGCGTTTTTCTTTATTTGAGTAAGGATATCATAAACAGCCAATTCCGAACCAATCGCATCGGCATCGGGATTAACGTGGCATGTGATTATGAAGTCGGTGTTTTCTTCCAAAATTTTTTGAAGCGAGAAAAAATCCATACGCAATAAGAATATCAGTTTTAAAATAAAAAGGTCGCTCAAAAATAATTAAGAGCGACCTTAACCTAAAAATATAAATCAAAACAATCAAATATTAATTATCGGAAACTGTCCAAGTATTTCCGCTAAATAACAATTTTTCCAAATCGCCTTTTCCGAGTTTTTCCGTAACATCTTTAATTTGCTGATTGAGAGATTCGTCGTAAGTAGGTTGGAACAACTGACGGAAAACCCCAACAGGCGTCGGGAAATCTGGATGATCGGTCAAGTGCGAAAGGATAAAAGCTCTTATCAAGCTTGCATCGTTTTCGTCGTGAACCAATACATCATCGATTGTATGTTTACCGTCGTTTAAGTCAACTACAACAGGTTCAAGACCTTTTAGCACTATACCTTTATCTTTATTCTTTCCGAAGATCATCGGCTTACCGTGTTCCAAATATAAAACATGGTCTTCCTTAGTTTCTTTATCTGTCAACAATCTGAACGCACCATCGTTAAAAATGTTACAGTTCTGGTAAATTTCCAGAAATGCGGTACCCTTGTGTTGGGCAGCGCGCAAAATCATTGATTGCAAATGTTTGGCATCTCTATCAATGGATCTGGCAACAAAAGTAGCATTTGCACCGAGAGCAAGAGAAATTGCATTAAACGGATAATCGATACTGCCGTATGGAGTTGTCTTGGTAATTTTTCCTCTTTCGGAAGTCGGTGAATATTGACCTTTCGTTAGAGCATAAATCCTGTTGTTGAATAACATTATTTTAATATCCACGTTTCTGCGGCATGCGTGAATGAAATGGTTACCGCCGATACTCAGCAAGTCACCGTCTCCGGTTGCAACCCATACTTGCAGTTCGGGACGGGATATTTTAATACCCGTAGCAATTGCAGGCGCTCTACCGTGAATCGAATGGAAACCGTAAGTATTCATATAGTAAGGAAATCGGCTCGAGCAACCAATACCGGAAACCCAAACGATATTCTCTCTTTTGATACCCGGAATTTTAGGAAACGTTCTTTGAACTTGAGCTAAAATAGCATAATCACCACAACCCGGGCACCATCTAACATCCTGATCGGAAGCAAAATCTTTTGGTGTATATTTGATTTCGCCTACTTCTATATTATTGGCCATTATTTCCTCCTCCGAATAATTCAATTATTTTTTCTTCTATTTCAGTAGATCTGAACGGCAGACCTCTCACCAAATTAAACTGGATAATTCCGTGATGCAAGAATTCGCTTCTTAGAATTTTTGCCAATTGCCCCATATTAACTTCGGGCAATAGAATCCGTTCGAATTTAGCAAGAACTCCGCCTGTATTTTTGGGGAACGGATTAAGATATTTCAAATGAGCTTGAGATACTTTGTAACCCCGTTTTCTAGCTCTTTCAACGCCTTCTTTAATTGCGCCGTAAGTACTTCCCCATCCCAATACCAGAAGATCGCCTTCTTGGTCGCCGTCAACTTCAAGATCAGGAATTACTTTTTGCATATTCTGAATTTTCTGAGCACGGATTTTCACCATTTCATGATGGTTTTCCGGATCATAACTAACGTTGCCCGTAATATTCGCTTTTTCCAATCCGCCGATTCTGTGTTCCATATTCGGCGTACCCGGAACAACCCACGGACGGACAAGATTTTCATTTCTTGCATAAGGTTTAAAGTTTTCGGCATCTTTGTAAAACTCAACCTTTATTTCGGGCAGTTCGTCTACGTGCGGAATTTTCCACGGCTCGGAGCCGTTAGCAAGATAACCGTCGGTTAATAAAATAACCGGACTCATAAATTCCAAAGCGAGTCGCGAAGCTTCGATAGCCATATGAAAACAATCACTGGGCGTAGCAGCCGCAACAACTCCGACCGGAGCTTCTCCGTTTCTGCCGTATATAGCTTGAAGTAAATCCGCTTGCTCGGTTTTGGTAGGCAACCCTGTGCTCGGTCCGCCCCTTTGAACATCCACGATAACCAACGGTAATTCGGTCATCACGGCCAAACCAATTGCTTCCGTTTTAAGAGCCAAACCGGGACCGCTGGTTGTAGTAATTGCCAAATTGCCGGCAAAGGATGCGCCGATTGCCGAGGTAATTCCGGCTATTTCGTCTTCGGCTTGGAATGTGCGAACGTTAAAGTTTTTATACTTACTTAAATATTGCAAAATTTCGGAAGCCGGAGTAATCGGATAAGAACCCAAAAACAAAGGAAGTCCGCTTTTTACCGACGCCGCAATAAAACCCCATGCCGTTGCCTCGTTACCCGAAATATTTCTGTATGTACCGCCGGGCAATTTCGCCGGTTCTATTTTATACCGTGTGGTAAATCTTTCCGTAATATCACCGAAATTGTATCCGGCTCTTAATGCCTTTTCGTTAGCTTCAATTAATACGGGTTTGTTCTTAAATTTCTCTTTCAGCCAATTTATTGTAGTGTCCAACGGTCTTTCGAACAACCAATACATCAAACCAAGAGCAAAAAAGTTTTTACTTCTTGCTTTTTCCTTTGTGGACAAATCAACGTCTTCCAACGCATTAAAAGTAAGCGTGGTAATCGGTACTTCGTAAACTTCAAAACCGTCCAGCGTTCCGTCTTCCAAAGGGTTGGTTTCGAAGCCGGCAAGCGCAAGATTTTTTTTATCGAACGAATCCGTATTTACGATTATCATTGCACCGGGTTTTAAATCCGGTAAATTCTTTTTCAACGCAGCGGGATTCATTGCTACCAATACATCGGGTTTATCTCCCGGAGTATAAATATCACTGCTGCTGAAATGTAATTGAAATCCGCTAACGCCGTATAACGTTCCGGCGGGAGCGCGAATTTCTGCCGGATAATCAGGTAGTGTACTCAAATCATTTCCAAGTGATGCAGTCGTATTACTGAATTGTGTTCCCGTCAACTGCATACCGTCGCCGGAGTCACCGGCAAACCTAACGGTTACTTCCCGAATTTGTTTTTCTTCGGTTTGTTTTTCGTTTCCCATTTTTTCTGAGCCTTTTTATTTTATTGGAATATTTTACATACTAAAAATATAAAAGCTTGTCACCTTAAGCAAAATTTATATTTATAAATTATTCTGATTTCACTGATTAATTTACATTTTCAATAATTTTTATAAATTCCTCCGGCTCTACAAAACCGGTTAATCTTTTAATTTCTTTACCGTTCGAATCCATTATGATTATCGTAGGCATTCCTTTTATATTGAATCGTTTTCTTATTTTTTCCGTATTTTCATCCATCGTATGAGTCATATCCACTTTGTAAGTTTTGAAAGATTTGGTCTTTTCAATAACGCGAGGATCAGAAAATGTTATGGCATCAAGCTCTTTACAAGGAATGCACCAGTCGGCGTAAAAATCTATTATCATTTTTTCATGATTGTCCAGAGATTGAGAATACTTTATCTCGTCAAATTTAGTCCATTCCGGCGAAAGCTTTTCCGTCGGCCATAAAAGATAAACCGCCAAGGCAATTATTCCGATTGAGATTAACGATTTAATAATTCTGAAACTTTTAATATTATTTCCGTGCTTATCGAAGAAAAGAAGAAATATTCCCGATCCGATCATGAAAACCGGCAGAACATATTGATTAATATCTTTGGGAATTAACGGTCCGGCAAAATATAGAGCCATTCCCAAAAGCAACAATCCGAAAATATGTTTTACGGATTCCATCCAAAGACCGGCGCGGGGCAAGCTTTTAATTTTCCCGGAAAACAGTGCAAGGAACAAATACGGGGTTCCCAAACCGAGCGCAAGGAAGAAGAACATCCAAAATCCGAATACCGGGTCTCCTTTTGCGGCAACGTAAGTAACCAAGCCGATAACAAAGGGTCCGATACACGGAGCGGCAACAATTCCCATTGTTAATCCCATGAAAAAAGCGCCGAACATTCCGCCGCGGGCACCCCCGGCTTTCATTACAAGTTTATCGGGTAATTTAAATTCATAAACGCCGAATTGACTAAGCGCCAAAACAATGAATACCAAAACGATAAAGATTATAACGATTGGGTTCTGCAGCAAGGTACCAAAGACCGCACCGCTGAGCGAAGTTACAACTCCAACTATTGAATAAGTTATCGCCATTCCCAAAACGTAAAGCAATCCTAATATGAACAGTCTGCCCGTTCTTCCCTCGCTTTGTCCGCCAAAGTACCCGATTGTAATCGGGATGAGCGGATAAACACACGGCGTTAAGTTTAATGCCAGCCCGCCCAAAAACACGAATAAAAGTCCGAGTAAAATTCCGCTTGACTCAAGTGTATTGGCAATACTGCTTTCGGAATCATCCGTTGTTACACTTTCCGTATAACTCAAATTAAGTTTTGCAAATATATCAGAATTTATTTCGCTTATCGGAGTTTTAGAGTCAACTATTTCAATCGCAAATGTTGTATCGATAGTGGTAGGAGGCAAGCAAGTCGCGTTGTTACAAGCTTGATATGTAAACTTCAACCTTATTTCCTTTTTTCCCAAGGCAACGGACTTCGGTACCGAAATTATTCCGCCTATCAGAGCTTCTTTTTCATAAACCACAAGGGGAACATCGGAAAAGTCGAACTTAATTTCTTTCGCTTGGGGAAAAGTTAAACCGGTAATTTTCAAACCCGAAGAGGAATCCAATTCCATTGTTGTGGGAATTAAAAAATCTTCTTTCGGTTTGTTGGAATTTATATGCCAGCCGTCTTCTATGTTCGCTTTAACCGCAAGTTTTAATTGTCCGCCCGGCTGAACTTTATCGAAAGATTGATAGATTTCGAGCTTTACTATATTGTTCTCAGGTCCGAAAAGTTGAGCGTTTATTGAAAACGTAAAAGCCAGGAAAAATAACAATCCCATTATTCTTTTCATATTAGTATCCTTAGTATTAATTTGCATTGAAAACAATAATATAGATATTATTTAGTTCAAAACTTAGGCGAAAAATTATCTCCTCCATCCTTGAACTATCGGGAATCTTCTGCCGTATCCGAAAGCTTTTTTCGAAACTCTCAATACCGGCGCGGCTTGTTTTCTCTTAAATTCATTCAAGTCAACCATCCTTAAAACTTTATAAACCAAACCGGCGTCACCCATTATTTCGGAGATTTCTTTTATTTCTTTTGATTCTTCCAGATATAGTTTCAATATTTTATCCAGAACTTCGTAAGGCGGAAGCGAATCCTGGTCTTTCTGATCGGGACGCAACTCAGCAGACGGCGCTTTTTCTATTATCTCCCGTGGGATAATTTCTCCGTCTCTATTAATAAATTCGGCTAACTTATAAACTTGCGTTTTGTACACATCGCCTATAACCGCCAATGCTCCGCACATATCACCGTAAAGCGTTGCATAGCCGACAGCCATTTCGGATTTGTTTCCGGTTGTACAAAGAAGGTAACCGAACTTATTCGAAAGACTCATCAAATACATTCCGCGAATTCTCGCTTGCATATTTTCTTCCGTTACATCGGACGGAAGCCCTCCGAAAAGAGGCGAGAGCATTTCCAATGCTTTATCGAAAACCGGTTGGATGCTAACGTTGTTCCAACTTATACCGAGATTTTCTATTAACTTTTTAGAATCCGTTATACTTCCTTCGCTCGAATATTTTGAGGGCATAAGCAAAACATGAACATTTTGCGGACCAAAAGCTTGAACCGCCAGATAAGTAACCAAAGCGGAATCTATACCACCGCTCAATCCGACAAGAGCCTTCTTAAATCCGGTTTTCTTCGCATAATCTTTCAAACCTAAAACTAATGCCGAATGAACTTCTTCCTCGAAAGATTTTTCGAATTCAGTTAAGGGTTCGTAATTTTTTTCCGTGTCGAAAATGAAAAAATCTTCTTCGTAAGTTTTGCCGAGCAGTTGCAATTCCCCTTTTGCGTTAAAACACAAACTGCCTCCGTCAAAAATCAAATCGGTTTGAGCACCGACACAGCTCACGTAAGCCAAAGGCAAATTACTGTCTTTCGTTAAGGTAGAAAGCATTCCATATCTTACGGTTCTGCGCCCGTAATTATACGGACTGGCGGATATATTGATTAACAACGTAGCTCCTTTGTCAACCAGATTTTGAACCGGGTCTTTTTCGTAAAGTCTGTCTTTCCAATAATCGGCATCGTTCCAAATGTCTTCGCAAATGGAAATCCCGAGCGATTCGCCTTTGAATTTATGGATATCCACACTTTTCGCCGATTCAAAATACCTGACTTCGTCAAAGACATCGTAGTTGGGAATTAATGTTTTCTGCTGAACGAATTTTATTTCGCCGTCGTAGCACAACATTGCCGAGTTGTAAATTCCGGTTCCGATGTTGTCTTCATAATCTTCGGTAATGGTACCGAATAATATTCCCACCTCGCCGGTTTGTTGGGCAATTTCCAAGGAAGCATCAATTATGGCTTCACGGAATTCGTTTTTTTCTACCAAATCGAGAGGCGGATAGCCGCAAATTGAGAGTTCGGGAAAAACGGCAAGATCGGCACCGGCGGCGATACTTTTTTTGTAATAATCGAGTATTTTCTTTTTGTTACCTTCAATATCCCCGATTATTGTATTTATTTGACAAACAGCAATTTTCATAAATTTTCTTTTTAAAAAAATATAAATCAGATTAGAAAACATAGTAAAAATTATATTATCCTGAAAAACATTTTATCGCCTCCGGAAGTTATTCGCTTGCACCATAGCAGGGAATTTTTTACTATTAATTCTAAAACGGGGCAGAAAATGAAAAAATATTTTTTTGTGTTTTGCCTAATCTTTGTTATTTCAACTTCATCCGGTATAAACGGACAAGAAACATTATTAGTAATAAAGAAAGAATATCTTCCCTACCCGGATACCACCTTGATTTTTCAACCCGAAGGAATAAACGAACCGGAAAATCTTCCACTTGTTATTTTACTGCACGGCTGGAGCGGAAATTACAAACAGTGGAGCGAGATTGCCGATTTACAATATCTTTCGAGCAAATACGGATTTGTTATAGCAACTCCGGAAGGATTCTATGATTCGTGGTATGTGGATAATACGGCAAGGGAAAATTACCGTCTCGAAACTTTTATCGTTAACGATTTAATTCCTTTGTTAATCGAGAAATACAAAATTGATAAATCAAAAATTTTTATCTCCGGTTTAAGTATGGGCGGTCACGGTGCGATAACTTTATTCCTTAAACATCCTGATTTATTTTTAAGCGCCGGCAGTACAAGCGGTATTTTGGATATTACCGCATTTCCGGGAAAATGGGGATTGGCTTCCGCACTTGGAAGTTATGTGAACCACAAAGAACTTTGGGAAAACAATTCCGCATTTTTTCTTCTCGATAATTTTAGAGAAAAGAACAAACAATTAATTGTTGATTGCGGAACGGAAGACTTTGCCTTTCCGGTTAACCACAAATTTTTTCATAAATGTAAAAAGTCAGGAATAAAGATTACATTTATCGCGCGACCGGGAAAACACGAAAGAACGTATTGGGCTAAATCGTTAATATACCATCTTAACTTTTTTAAAAATATTTTAACCGGGAACAATTAATTCCGGATTTTATTAAAAAGTTTATGAAACCTTTTTTATTTTCCGCCGTCTAAAAAAATGAAAACAGCAACTCAATTTTATACGAGGGGAAGATCATGCAAGAGAAATTATACAGAGCGAGAATCAACAAAGTGTTTGGCGGAGTTTGCGCCGGGCTCGGGAAGTATCTTGATATCGATCCGATTATAGTGAGAATTCTATTTATCGTTATGTTTATTTTTCACGGAATAGGTTTGCTGATTTATATCATCATGTGGATAATAGTTCCCGAAGAGCCTGTTGAAAATCTTTACGCTTCGGCATCTACCGGAGACGACGATCTTTTTGTGGAAAACCCCGAAGCCCCGCCAAGCGAAAAAGTAAAGTCATCGAAAGATAACGGGAAACTTGTTTTCGGAATAATATTAATTGTTCTCGGCATTATCTTTCTTGCCGAAAAGTTCTTCCCCTTTTTCGATTTCGAATTATTTGTTCCTATTCTCTTCATAGTATTGGGAATTGCAATATTACTTAATTCAAAAAAACAAAAGTGACTAAAATGAAAAGCAAACAATTATTTTGGGGATTTTTCTTTTTAACGTTGGGATTTTTATACTTGATTTTAAAATTCGGAGTTGAGTTCGACTTCGATTTTATCAGTTGGGATTTATGGCCTCTTCTTTTGATACTTGCCGGTATTGCCATCATTGCGGAAGGAACATTTTTCCGACCGATATTAAGCGGAGTTTTCGGAATTATTGTAGCGTTAATTGTTTACGGATTTCTTGGCAATATCTTCTTTGAAGAAGATGATACCGTCAATTCGTTCCAAACCCATAATTACAGAAAAACGTTTACCGTTGCTTACGATTCTTCAATTACCGTTGCAAATCTGTCGCTGAAAGCTGGCGCCGGCAAGTTTTTCATCAAAGACGATGCGGATGAATTAATGTATGCCAAAGCTTACGGCGACCTTCCGAAATACACAATGTCCGATTCGAGAAAAGACAGTATAATATGGATCGACATTAAGACGGAAAAGCATAAGTTCAAATTTTTTGAGAATAAACCGACTAAATTCAACTTAAAGTTAAACGCAAATCCCGTTTGGAATTTGGATTTTGAATTAGGTGCCGCCAAATCGGAAATAGATCTTTCAAAACTAAAAGTGAAAAATTTTGTTTTGAAAACCGGAGCGACAAAAACTGAAATTAAACTCGGTGATAAACTCCCAAAAACATATCTCAACATAGATATGGGCGTTGCATCGCTCAAAATTAAAATTCCGGAAAGCTCAGGTTGCAAAATCATCGGCGAAATGGGATTGGTCAGCAAAGATTTGGAAGGTTTCGAAAAATTTAGTGACGGACTTTATAAAACCGCTAACTATGACACGGCAAAAAATAAAATAATAATCGATTTTAACGGCGGCGTGGCAAAATTCGAAGTTGAAAGATACTGATTAATTTACCTAAGTTTTGATTTCTAAAATTTTATCGATTAATATTTGTATTTATGAAGTGCGCCCGAATTTCAATAGATATGCTTTAATGAACATATCGATTTCCCCGTCCATTACGGCTTGAACATTCGAAGTTTCCACATTGGTTCTATGATCTTTAACCATATTGTAAGGATGAAAAACATACGATCTGATTTGACTTCCCCACTCAATTTTCATTTTACTTTTTTCGACTTCTTCTTTTTCCGCTTCTTGTTTTTCCAATTCCAACTGATATAATTTTGCTTTCAACATTTTCATCGCATTATTTTTGTTCTGCAATTGCGATCTTTCGGTCTGGCAAGAAACAACAGTGTTCGTAGGCAAATGAGTAATACGCACGGCGGTTTCAACTTTGTTTACGTTTTGTCCGCCTTTGCCACCCGAACGGAAAGTATCGATTTTAAGATCGGCGGGATTTATGTCTATCTCGATTGTGTCGTCAACTTCGGGAATAACAAACACCGATGCAAACGATGTATGCCGGCGCTTATTCGAATCGAACGGCGAAATTCTAACCAATCTGTGAACGCCGGTTTCCGCTTTAGCGTAACCGTAAGCAAACTCGCCGATTATTTCGATTGTAACGCTTTTAATTCCCGCCCCGTCGCCTTCGAGCATATCCAAAATATGCGTTTTAAATCCGCTTTTTTCTGCCCAACGCAGATACATTCTCATCAACATTTCCGCCCAGTCTTGCGCTTCGGTTCCGCCGGCTCCGGAATGAATGGTTAACAAACAATTTTTATTATCGTCCCTACCGCTGAGCATACTTTTAAATTCCACATCTTCTACTTTGCTTTTCAGTTCGGAATATTCTTTCTCAATTTCTTCTTGAAAAGATTCGTCTTCTTCGGCTTGGGCAAGCTCAATGAAATCGCGCAAATTTGTGTAACGGGAATTTAAATCTTCCCATAAATTCACCCAATTCTCAAGCGATTTGATTTCTTGTAATGTTGATTGGGCTTTTTGCTGGTCGTTCCAAAAATCGGGGGCTTCGCTTATTTTTTTCAGTTCGTCAATTCTTTGTTTTTTCGAATCTACTTCAAAGATAACCTCGAAGTTTATCAATTTTAACTTTTAACGGTTCCAAATTTTTCAATTGTTCTTCGTACATAAATTTTAATTCTCCGGTTAAACTCAGCTAAATTAACGGTTAATCTTCTATATCCAATTCCATGCGGAGCAAAGCCGCGGCGAGTGTTTTGCCTTGTGCGTCCAACATCAATGATACGGTGCCGCCTCCGTCCAAAGTATTATGTAAAATAAAATTAAGAGCTCTTAAATTCGGCAGTTCGAATCTTTCCACTTTTCCCTTGCAAATTCCTTCAAAATGTTTTTTAACTCTTTCCGCCGTGAGATGTTTTTTAATTATCTCATAACCTTTATCGTCGTAAGCAATTATTCCTACGTTTGCCGCATCGCCTTTGTCGCCGCTGCGTCCGTGTGCGATATCCCTTAGTTTTATTTTCATTTTACAGCTCCAAAATTTTAACAACCGGTTTAACTAACTCTTTCGGAATTAAAGCAGGCCAATAAGCAACAATTTCACGCGGTTTGGGTCTTCCGCCGGCAAAACCCGTAACGCTTGGCGGTCCAGTTAAAATCAACGGAGCAATTTCCTTTCCAAACCTTTCCACCGAATCGTAATCGTGAGAGCGGACGGAAACCCTAAGCGTAATTTCGTTTATATCGTCTTCCGGTAATTCTTTTGCCAACGGACCGTGGCAAGCGTTGTAACCTACAAACTCAGTTCTGATGTCGTCAAATTTTAAATTCAAATCTTCCAACCTTTGCCGTAAAATTCTATCGGCGGCTTTGGCTTTTGTTAAAGCTTGCGGCCAAGAATACGTAAGCGAGCCAGAAGCCATATATCCGTCGGAATAAGAACAGGACACCTTATAAAATTCCGTTTCGGGTTTGCCTTTCACACCGGACATTTTCACTCTGTTGTTTCCCAAATCTTCCAACTGAATCGAAGTAAAATCGGCAACGCAATCGGGAGTAATGTATTCTTTGGGATCACCGATTTCGTAAAGCAGTTGCTCGGAAACTGTATGCAAATCAACTCTGCCGCCGAGTTTTTCATGCTTGGTTATGATAATTTCACCGTTAGGAAAAGCTTCGGCAATAGGAAAACCTATATTCGCCAAATCTTCGATACTTTCCCAATCGCCCAAAAAATTACCGCCGCTTGCCTGACCACCGCATTCCAGAATATGTCCGGCAACAGTTCCGGCAGCCAATAAATCGTAATCGTCGCTCTTCCATCCGAATTCGTAAATCATCGGCGCAAGGGTTAAACCCGTATCGGTTGTTCTTCCCGTGATAACAATATCGGCGCCTTTTTGCAAAGCTTCCACTATCGGAAATGCGCCCAAGTAAGCGTTGGCGCTGAGCATCTTATCTTTATACGGCGTAAGCGGTTCGCCCGTTTCCATATTGTTTAATTCTATTCCGGAATCCAGGATTTCATCCAAACGGTCTTTGATGTCGTCGCCGGTAATAACGGCTACTTTTAATCCGGTAATCCCGATTTTTTTAGCCACATCCAAAACGGCATTTGCGCAAGATTCGGGATTTACTCCACCGCCATTGGTAATTATTTTGATATTTTTCTCTTTACAAATCGGCAATATCCTTTCCATTAATCCCGGAATATCGCGCGCGTATCCGAACGAAGGATTTTTGTTTTTCTGCTTTTGCAAAATCGACATCGTAACTTCGGCGAGATAATCCATAACCAAATAATCAATATCTCCTGCCGTAACTTGCTTGTATGGCGCTTCAATTAAATCGCCCCAAAAACCTTGCCCGGAAGCTATCCTTATTTTTTCTTTCATGTTAAACCGTAATCATATTCTGTTTATGGAAAGTCAAATATATTCAAACAAAACCATTTGAACAAATTTCATTTAACGGTGTCAATTATTTCGTTTGCAATTTCATCGAACCGGTTTTTATTTGAAACGGAAAACCACTTGATTCTATTATCTCTCCCGAACCATGTAAGTTGGCGTTTGGCATAACGGCGGGTGTTTCTTTTTATTAACCGGATTGCTTCTTCCAAATCGATTTCATTTTTCAAATATGAGATTATTTCTTTATAACCAACGGTGTTCAGCGAGTTCAAACCCGGATCGTATCCCATTGAAAGAATGTTTTTCACTTCGTCTATCAATCCGGCTTCAATCATTTCATCCACTCTTTTCTCTATATTTTCGTATAAAATTTCTCTCGGCCATTTTAATCCGAATTGGAAAAATTTTATATCCGTTTCACGTTTAAATTCTTTTTGAAATTCGACAATTGATCTGCCGGTTAATTTATAAACTTCCAAAGCACGGATTACCCTTTTCCAATTTTGCGGCAAAAGGTTTTGTGCGCTTAACGGATCAACTTGTTTTAATTTCTCATAGAGAAATTCGTTTCCGTATTTTGCCTTTGCCTCTAACAGTTCTTTGCGGTATTCTTCGTCGGTATCAACAACATCAAAAATGCCGTCGACCAAAGATTTTACGTAAAGTCCCGAACCGCCGGCAACAACCGGTATTTTATTTTGTGCGAAAAGTTTTTCGATGATCCGCAGCGCTTCTTTTTCGAATCTGCTTACGTTATAATCTTCGGAAGGAAGAAGAATATCGATAAAATAATGTTTTACAAGGTTCAATTCTTCTTTTGAAGGTTTTGCCGTTCCGATATTCAAGAATTTGTAAATTTGCCGGCTGTCGGCGGAAATTATTTCAGAATTTAATGCAAGCGCCAATTTAATTGCAAGCGTGGTTTTACCCGAGCAAGTAGGACCAACAATTACGATTACTTTTCTTTCCAACCTTCCCTGCCGATAAGTGGAACAAATGCAAACTGCGGAATTTTTTCTACGTCGAATTTATCTTCGTCTAATTTTGTAAGAATTGTTAATGTTTGGGATACGCGATCACCTACCGGAATAACCAATCTGCCACCAACCGCTAATTGTTTTTTAAGCTTTTCGGGTATTGTAGGGCTTCCGGCAGTTACGATAATTCCGTCGTACGGAGCATATTGTTCCCAACCGATTGTTCCGTCGCCGAGTTTCATCAAAATTCTCAATCCCAGTATATCGAACAGTTTTTGAGTCCGCAAATAAATATCCGGTTGTCGTTCAATCGTATAAACTTTCATTCCCATTTCCAATAATATTGCCGCTTGATAACCGGAACCGGTACCGATTTCCAAAACTTTTTGCCCTGGTTTAAGTTTAAGCGCTTCTGTCATTACGGCGACCGTATAAGGCTGGGAAATTGTTTGCCCGTAACCGATAGGCAAAGCAATATCTTCGTAGGCGTGTGGTCTTACCGCTTCGGGCACAAAAAGATGGCGTTCCACTTTTTCCATTGCGGAAAGTACGTTTTCGTCTTTTATTCCTTTTCGTCTTAAGTTTTCAACTAATTCTTTTCTTTCAATTTCGTACACTAAATCATCCATTTTTGTGAGATACAAAAATAAAATTTATTTTATTAATTTTTGGTTTTTAATCCTCACTCTTTTTTACAATGGAATCGGTTTTCGGTGCCATATTAATCCTTGCTTTAAGAGTAATCGACGTAATACTCGGAACGTTCCGCACGATTTTATTGGTTCAAGGTAAAAAGTATCATGCCGGCGCTATCGGTTTTTTCGAAGTGATGATTTGGCTGTTTGCAATGCGTTTTGTTTTTCAACATCTTGATAATTATATCCATAATTTCTGAGAAGAAATTATTCAAACACCAGCCAAGATTCGTCCTAAAATATAAAATAGAAAAAAATATATCCCAAAAACGAGATAAAAAGAATTAGTTTTTATATTTTAGCAAATATTTTTTGAACTTAATAAAGCACAATTAATAGCATAACGGAAACTCCTAAAAGAAAAAGGTAAAAAAATATTTGCCAAACAAAAGCATAAATGTTACAATTTTGTTAATGCTAATTTTCAAAATATACAACAAGCCCGATTAGAATTCTTTATAAAATTGCATAGATTGTAAAGATATTCCTATAAAATTTATATAAAAATAAGTCGTATGATTAAAGAAAATACAATAGAAGAAAATCTGATAAAACAATTGACCGACTTAAAGTATATTTATCGCCCAGACATTGTCAATAGAAAAACTCTTGAACAAAATTTCAGAGAAAAGTTTGAAAAATTGAACAAGGTAAGACTAACAGATAATGAATTTGCACGATTACGAGAACAAATTATTACGCCTGATGTATTTGCCGCTTCCAAGTTATTAAGAGAAAAACAATATTTTGAACGGGAAGATGGAACGCCATTACATTTTACATTGGTTAATATAAAAGACTGGTGCAAAAACGAATACGAAGTTATTAACCAACTGCGTATCAACACCGAAAATAGTTTTCAACGATACGATGTTATTTTGTTGATAAACGGATTGCCAATCGTTCAAATTGAACTGAAAAAAGTTAATGTTTCGCCAAGAAAAGCAATGCAACAAATCGTTGATTACAAAAACGATCCGGGTAATGGCTATACCAATACCTTATTGAGTTTTATGCAACTGTTTATTGTGAGCAATCTAACTAACACATATTATTTTGCCAATAATATCAACCGGCATTTCGCTTTTAATGCAGATGAACAATTTTTACCTATTTACCATTTAGCTGATGAAAAAAACAAGAAAATTACTCATCTGACTGAATTTACCGAAAGATTTCTCACAAAAAGTAACTTGGGAGAAATGATTAGCAAATACATGGTTTTGGTAGAGAGCGAACGGAAATTGTTAGTAATGCGCCCTTATCAGATTTATGCGGTGAAAGCTATTGTTGATTGTATTAATCAAAACAGAGGCAACGGTTATATTTGGCACACTACAGGCAGCGGAAAAACTCTTACTTCTTTCAAGGCGTCAACCTTGTTGAAGGATAATCCAGATATAGAAAAATGCTTGTTTGTAGTTGACAGAAAAGATCTTGACCGACAAACTCGAGAAGAATTTAATAAATTTCAGGAAGGCTGTGTTGAGGAAAACACTAATACCGAAACCCTCGTTAAACGAATGCTTTCCACTGATTATTCCGATAAAGTAATTGTAACAACTATTCAAAAACTCGGTTTGGCTTTAGATCAAAATAGTAAGTTTAATAAGAGAAAAACAAAAAAAGGACTTCCCACTTTTAAAGATAAATTGGCATCGCTAAGAGATAAACGAATGGTTTTTATTTTTGACGAATGCCATCGTTCGCAATTCGGAGAAAATCATAAGGCAATTAAAGATTTTTTCCCCCGCGCCCAACTTTTCGGATTTACCGGCACGCCTATTTTTGAAGAAAACGCAACTTATAAAATTAGAGAAGATCGTTTTGAAACTTACAAAACTACCGAAGCGGTTTTTGAAAAGCTCCTACATTCTTACACTATTACGCACGCCATAGAAGATAAAAATGTTTTGCGTTTTCATATTGATTATTACAAAGGCAAAGGCGAAAAAGAACCTAAGCCTGACGAGCAGGTTACGCAATTGGCAATTGTTGAAGCTATTTTGGAAAAACACAATGCGGCAACTAATAATAGAAAATTTAACGCGCTATTAGCTACTTCATCGATCAATAATGCTATAAGTTATTACCGACTTTTTAAAGAAATTCAAAAAAAGAAATCGGAAGAAAATCCGGACTTTGTACCGTTAAATATCGCTTGCGTTTTTTCGCCTCCTGCGCAACTTATTGCTAAGGAAGGAGATAAACAAAGCCAAAAAACAGCCGAAGACATTAAGCAATTACAAGAAGATTTAATACAAGAAAAAGAAGATAACAAACAAAATCCAGAAGAAAAGAAAAAAGCTCTGGAAGAAATTATTGCGGATTATAACAAACAATACGAAACAAATTATAGCATAAACGAATTTGATTTATATTATCAGGATGTACAAAGCCGCATCAAAAATCAAAAATACAGTAATAAAGATGTTCCGCATAAAGATAAAATCGATTTGACAATCGTGGTGGATATGCTTTTGACTGGTTTTGATTCTAAATATCTCAACACCCTTTATGTAGATAAAAACTTAAAATATCACGGATTAATACAAGCATTTTCACGAACAAACCGCGTCTTGAACGACACAAAACCTTATGGCAATATTCTTGACTTTCGTATGCAAAAAGACGCTGTAAATCAGGCGGTGGCTTTATTCTCAGGCGAAGACAGTCACAAAGCCCAAGAAATTTGGTTGGTTGAACCCGCATCAGTAGTTATCGAAAAATATGAAGAAGCCGTAGCGAAATTAGGTGAGTTTATGAAAAACCATAATTTGGTGCAAGAACCGCAAGAAGTCTATAATCTTAAAGGCGATACGGCAAAAATCGAATTCATTAGAAATTTCAAAGAAATCCAACGACTCAGAACCCAACTTGACCAATATACCGATTTAAGCGATGAACAGAAAGAGTATATTGAAAAGATTTTACCGACGGACACTTTACAGGAATTCAGAAGTTCTTATATCGAAACGGCTAAACAATTACGTGAAATACAGCAAAAAGAAGGAGACAATGCGCCTGAGGAAATTCAGGAGTTGGATTTTGAATTTGTGCTGTTCGCTTCGGCAATTATCGATTATGATTACATAATGAATTTAATTGCGGAAAGCACGAAAAAGAAACCCTCTAAATATAAAATGACAAAGCAACAAATCATTAATTTGCTCAAATCCACTTCAAATTTAATGGATGAAGAAGAAGACCTCACCGACTATATTAATAGTCTTGATTGGAGCAAAGGACAAAATGCCGATGATTTGCGAAAAGGCTATGATATTTTTAAAATAGAAAAATATAATAAGGAACTCGCACGAATAGCCAACAAACACGGCTTACAAACGGTTAACTTAAAAGAATTTGTGGAGAACATTATAAACCGAATGATTTTTGACGGCGAAAAACTTACGGATTTGCTCGAGCCGCTGGATTTGGGTTGGAAAGCCCGCAGAGAAAAAGAATTGGCGTTAATGGAAGATTTGGTTCCACTATTAAAAAAATTAGCCCAAGGACGCGAGATATCCGGTCTGAAAGCTTATGAATAAAAAGCAAAATATTGTTCACTATAAAAATTGCTAAATTGAATTAAATATTTATATCTACAGAGAAACCGCGGGGTTTATACAAAATGGAATTGGCGTTTTATTTTAGAAAGAGCGTCCATTTATCGCTCGGCGCATAAATAAGGTATTGAAAGACAAAGAGGTTAACGAAACATGCATTTTGCAAAAAATACACATTACACTACACGGCAACCTCAAAAGAAGCGCATACGAATAAAGAGAAAAACTATGAACGAGATTGTAATATATCATGCCGAACAACTTAATCAACAAATTGAAGTAAGAATTGAAGATGAGACTATATGGTTAACCCAAGCGCAAATAGTAACATTGTTTGATAGCAGTAAAGCTAATATTAGCGAACATATAAAACATATTTTTCAAACGGGAGAACTTACGCCTGAAGCAACTGTTCGGAAATTCCGAACAGTTCGAAAAGAAGGAAACCGAACCGTAACAAGAAATCTCGTTCATTATAATCTTGATATGATTATCTCAATTGGATACAGAGTCAATTCAATCCGCGGGACGCAATTCCGCATTTGGGCAAACAAGATACTAAAAGACTATTTGTTAAAAGGATACGCCCTTAATAACCGGATGAACCGAATAGAAGACAATTTACAAAAACTTACCGAAAAAGTGGAAGGCATCGATTTGCAAATAAAAGCTAATTTGCCGCCAAATCAAGGTATTTTCTACAACGGGCAGGTATTTGACGCTTACCTGCTTATTGCCGAAATTATTAAAAGCGCCAAAAGCTCCATTATTCTTATTGATAATTACGTTGATGAAACCGTATTGGCAATGTTAGACAAACGATGCAAAAACTGCGAGGCAACTGTTTTTACCAAAAACATCACAAAAAAACTGAAATTAGACGTTGAAAAACATAACCGACAATACCCTGAAATAGAACTAAAAAAATTAACCACCGCCCACGACCGTTTTTTAATTATCGACCGGAAAACCGTTTACCACTTTGGCGCAAGCTTAAAAGACGCCGGCAAAAAATGGTTTGCTTTTTCAAAGTTGAATATGAATGCAAAAGATATTATTGAGAAATTATGAGTGATAAGCAAAAAAACAAACTGATACCGAAATTGCGTTTTCCTGAGTTTAAGGATAACGGGGAGTGGAAAATTGATAAAGTTGTAAATTTAATTAATACAATTACGCCACCAAAGAAACTTAAAACAAAAGATTATCTGGAAGAAGGTAAGTTTCCCATTATAGATCAATCTCAAAGTTATTATTGTGGTTGGACAAATGATATAGAAGCTATTATTTCTGACAATTTGCCTTTAATAATTTTTGGTGACCATACTTGCATTTTGAAAATAATTCAAGAACCTTTTGCACAAGGGGCAGATGGAATAAAGATATTGAAAACAAAAGAAAATGTTACTTCTGAATTTTTATTTCATTTTTTACAACATTATGGAGTTAAACAAGAAAATTACAAACGGCATTTTTCAAAATTAAAAGAAAAAATAGTATTTTTTCCTGATATTAAAACAGGTGAACAACAAAAAATTGCTTCCTTTCTTTCCAATTTGGATAAATTGATTGAAGCTCACAATAAAAAACTTGATTTGCTCAAACGGCATAAAAAAGGATTAATGCAAAACCTTTTTCCGCAAGAAGGTGAAAAAGTCCCGAAATTGCGCTTTCCGGAGTTTAAGGATAGTGGGGAGTGGGAGGAAAAAATTCTTTCTAAAATAACTGATTACATATTTGATGGAACTCACCAAACGCCGCGATATATTGAAAATGGTATTCCATTTTTTAGCGTAGAAAATATTATAAGTGGAAATAAGAATAAATTTATATCACACGAAGATTATGAAATAGCTACAAAAAAGAATAAACCTGAAAAAGGAGATATTTTAATAACAAGAATTGGCAAAATAGGATATTCTGCAATTGTGGATTGGGACTATGAATTTAGTATATATGTAACTCTCGCTTGTATTAAAAAATCAAAACATTTTGATTCGTATTATTTACATTCCTATTTTCAATCGGAAACTTATCAAAAAGAAATTATGAGCAAAGCATTGTTAAATGCGGTTCCCAGTAAAATAAATATGAATGAATTAAGAGAAACAAAAGTATTATTACCTTCAATTCCCGAACAAAAAAAAATCGCTTCTTTTCTTTCCAATTTGGATAAATTGATTGAAGCGGAAGAGAAAAAAATAGAACTATTGGAAAAACATAAAAAGGGATTAATGCAAGGATTGTTTCCTAATATAGACGAGTAAAATTATGAGTGTTGAAAGCTATTCTTTTTCAAACTTAGCAGATTTTGCCCGTTATTTGAGAGAACAGGACAAAAAAGTACACTTGTTGTTCGCTTACAATGGAACAGGGAAGACCCGTTTGTCAATGGATTTCAGGCAAGCTGGTAAAACATTTGACGAAGAGGGGAATGTAACAAATAGAGATACTTTATATTTTAATGCTTTTACTGAAGATTTATTTTATTGGGATAACGATTTGGAAAATGACACTGAAAGAGTGTTAAAAATTAATCAAAATTCAAGATTCTTTGAAGGTCTTCCTGATTTGGAAATGGAAAATAGAATTCGTCCTTTACTAAGACTATACACGGACTACGATTTTTACATTGATTATGACAAATGGCACGTAAGATTTACCAGAGAAGAACGGATTAAAGGTGAAACTATCACACATGACTTTATAAAAATATCGAGAGGCGAAGAGAGGCTTTTTATCTGGTGTTTCTTTTTGGCAATAATGCAATTGGCAATAGACAGACAAGAAGCATATAACTGGGTAAAATATATTTTTATTGATGATCCGGTTTCGTCATTAGACGACCATAATGCTGTTTCCGTGGCACATCATTTAGCACAAAAAATAAAGAAAATTGAAGGTAATAGCATTAAGGTGGTTATTTCAACTCATCATGCATTGTTTTTTAATGTTCTTTCAAATGAATTTAAAAGAGCCAAAAAGTTTTTTATTAAAAAAGCCGATATCGGTTATTTGTTAAGAGCAACTACAGATTCCCCTTTCATTTATCATATTGAATTGATTCAAAAAATAAAAAAAGCAATCGATGAAGATAAATTATTTACATACCATTTTAATATTTTGAGAACCATTCTTGAAAAAGCGGCAAACTTTCATGGTTATACAAATTTTTCGGATTGTTTGATTATTGACGACGACGATGAAGAAGGCACTTTACATTCTCGTTTGGTCAACATCATGAGCCATGGCGCATACTCTTTATTTGAACCTGTTGAAATGGTAGAAGAAAATAAGAAGTATTTTATAAATATTTTTAATAATTATTTGCAAAACTATAAATTTAACGAACTATTATTTACCGAAAAAAATCCTGAGCCATTAACATGACACAAAAAGAACAACAAGAACTGGGTAAAACCCTTTGGAAGATAGCAGACGAACTTCGCGGGGCGATGAATGCGGATGATTTCCGCGATTATATGCTTTCGTTTTTATTTTTACGATATTTATCGGATAACTACGAAAAGTCCGCAAAAAAAGAATTGGGTAAAGATTACCCGAGATTGGACAAAGACGATAAGCGTACGCCTCTTGCCGTTTGGTATGAGCAAAACCCGAACGATGTAATTGAATTTGAAAAACAGATGCGCAGGAAGGTACACTATGTTATAAAACCGAAACACTTATGGACTAATATTGCCGAAATGGCTCGCACACAAAACGACGACCTGTTACAAACTTTGGAAGAAGGTTTTAAATACATAGAAAACGAATCTTTTGAAAGCACATTTCATGGTTTATTTTCGGAAATAAATTTGAATTCCGAAAAATTGGGCAAAACATACGAAGAACGAAACAAAAAACTATGTAAAATCATCACTAAAATAGCCGAAGGCATTGCCGAATTTTCTACCGATTTAGATACTCTGGGCGACGCTTACGAATATTTAATCGGTCAATTTGCCGCGGGTTCAGGCAAAAAAGCCGGAGAGTTTTATACTCCGCAACAAATATCCACAGTTCTTTCTGAAATTGTTACGCTAGACAGCCATGACCCTGCCGCAGGCAAAAAAAATAAATTAAATAAGGTACTTGATTTTGCTTGCGGTTCAGGCTCATTGCTCTTAAATGTACGAAAACGAATGAAAGAAAGCGGTGGTACGGTAGGTAAAATTTACGGTCAGGAAAAAAACATCACCACATACAACCTTGCGCGAATGAATATGCTTTTGCATGGAATGAAAGACACGGAATTTGAAATATTTCACGGAGATACATTGCTTAATCAATGGCCGCTGCTCAACGAAATGAATCCAGCAAAAAAAATTGAATTCGACGCCGTAGTCGCTAATCCTCCGTTTAGTTTACGGTGGGAACCTAACGAAACAATGGCGGAAGATTTCAGATTTAAAGGTTACGGTTTGGCACCAAAGTCGGCGGCGGATTTTGCTTTTTTACTTCACGGTTTTCATTATCTTGCCGGAAACGGCACAATGGCAATTATTTTGCCTCATGGGGTATTATTTCGAGGCGGAGAGGAAAAGAAAATCCGAACCAAGCTTTTAAAAGACAACAATATTGATGCAGTAATAGGGTTGCCTGCCAATCTTTTTTATTCGACCGGTATTCCGGTTTGTGTTATGGTGCTTAAAAAATGCAAAAAAGAAGACGATGTGTTGTTTATAAATGCCAGCGAACACTATGAAAAAGGAAAACGACAGAACTTTTTGAGAGATGAAGACATTGAAAGAATTGTCGAGACGTACAAAAATCGACCCAAGAAAATAGAACGTTATGCGAGAAGAGTTTCGATGGATGAAATTGATAAGAACGACTACAACTTAAATATTTCGAGATATGTAAGCACGGCAATACCTGAAGAAAAAATTGATTTGAAAAAGGTAAACAAAGACTTGATTGAAATCGAGAAAAAAATAAAAAAATTCACGGAAAAACATAACGAATATCTAAAAGAATTAGGATTAAAAACAATTTAACAATGAAATGACTACCAACAGATGTAAAGATTTACAATCATTAAACGCATTTTAATTTTTTAATATGTTAACCAAAATTATACTGAGCATGAACCACTAAATAAAATATATTGCAGAAGAATACGCTTAGTCAATGAAATAAGAAAGTGCCAATAATTTCCGACTTGTAAAGGAAAGCTACAATAAATCACCAAATAACAATATAGAATGCGCATAACACAAAATTAAGTTAAACAGAAAAAGATGCGTTTATAACCGTACAGCATTCCCGACCGTATCGCGGATTTATTCACGGAGCGAGAAAATAAGTTTGAAAAAAAGAACAAACAATATTATATTACGTGTTCAAAATTTTGTTCTTTATCTGAAAAAATATGCGGGAGTAGCTCAGTTGGTAGAGCATCACGTTGCCAACGTGATTGTCGCGGGTTCGAGTCCCGTCTCCCGCTCTACTCAAATCCACTGAACGGTGGATTTTATTTTTTGAAGAGTTCTTTTAACGGCGGCGTAGCCAAGTGGTCTAAGGCGAAGGTCTGCAAAACCTTTATTCGTCGGTTCGAATCCGACCGCCGCCTCAACCTTTTCCTCTCATTAAATTTTCTATAACCTCAACCGCTTTTTCGACTCCGTTTTCGTTCCGGATTTTTTCTCCCAATTTTTCGGCATTTTCCCTTAGCGTGTTGTTTGTCATCAGCTCGTTTACCCTTTTTAAGATTTGCTCATCCGTTAAATTAGCGGTGAATAACGGTAGGGTACCCGCCCCTATTGCGTGAACACGGTTGCCCCAAAATTTATGGTCGCCGTAAGTGGGAACAACGGTCAACGGTTTTCCAGCCCGCAAAACCGCCGCAACCGTACCGGGTCCGCCGTGCGAAATAACCGCTCTAACTTTTGGCAAAATATATGCATGCGGAACGGAGCCGTCGACGAAAAATATTTTACCCGGTTTATTTAGTTTTGAGATGTCCGCTCCTCCGGGATTTGCGACAATTCTGTATTCGGTTTTAAGTAAAACCGAGAGAATCTTCGATATTATTTGTTCGGAATATTGCCCCAAACTTCCGATATCAAAAAAGAGCGGTTGGGAACCATTGTTGATAAAATCTTCGAGTTCTTTTGCGGGTGAGTAACTTTCCAAATCTTTCAGAAACCAATAACCGGTTACGTAAATCCATCCGGGCCAATCTTTGGGTCGCGGAATAACACTTTCACTATAACCGTAAATTACCGGCATCTTTTCTTTATGTTGCTTGTGCAACAATCCGTAAAAAGGAATCGGCTTTAAATCAAGCAACTCCTTTCGCAATTTGTTTATGTTCTTTTTAATAATCTGCCACTCGAAAAATTGGGAAACCAAATAACTCGTTTTATTTAAAAATGCCGGCACCGATTTTAAAAACGGATTGGGAAACTCTTTCGTGGGCGTGTACGGAACATAACTGCATTTAACTACCGGTATTTCCAATTTTTGCGCAACGTGGTAACCAACGTGATAGACCGGAGTAAAAATTATCAAATCCGAATTTTTTGCGGCTTCAATTCCATCGTTAATCCAGTTCGTCATAAAATGATAATAAATTTTTCTTCTTTCTTTATACGGAGTGTCTTTATATTCGTCTTTCAGAATATCCATCGGATTATTTCTTATTAAATCGAATTTGATTCCGCGGCTTTCGATAAAATCTTTAAATTCCGGATTTGCCGCAAAGTTAACCGAATGCCCGGCATCTTTTAAACCGACCGCCAAAGCTAAAAACGGCTGCACATCACCGCGGCTTCCGACCGTTAATATTGAAATATTCATATTATAATTATTTAATGTTTTCTTCTTTTAGCAAATTTACGTTAATTAAATCTTCCGATGCTTTACAAAGCAAATCAAAAGGCAGACCGGATTTTACAGCAATATCAATTAAATCGTTGTTTCCGTCGGCTAAATTCAGAACCCACAAAAGCGCAAGTTCGTATTCCTTAATATTTCCGGCAACGGAATTATACAGCCCACGTTTACCTAATTGTGGTTCGCATTTCGGATTCAGGTTTACATACTTTTTATTTTTCTCAATTACTTCAATAATTTTCTTGAATATTGACAATGATTCGCCGAGTTGTCCGGGTGAGACAAAATCCAAATTGTCCGCAGAAGTATGATATTCGGGAAATTCTCCGTTCGGCGTGCGTGTCAATCTTCCGACAGGCAAATTAAATCCCGGCGAACAAAATTGGCGTTCGTCGTAACCGTACGGCGAAAATTCTATAACTTTAAATTCTTTTGTGTTTTGTTGCAAAACGTAAGGAACTATTTTATCTATATCCGAATTTCCCCTTCTCGATTTTTTATAAGTAAAATTTCCGTTATCGCCTAAAAGCGATGCCACAATTCCATGTTTTATTTTGTTAACATTCTTTTCGTTCCTTGCCAGCCAAGTAATTGCGCCGATTGTAGCCGGAATAAAAATAAAGCGGTATGAATAATTAAGTTTATCAGAATCAAGAGTATATAAATGTTTGGCAAGGAACGTCATCACGGAAATTCCGGAAAGATTATCGTTAGCCATCGAGGGATGACAAATATGCGTTGAGAATAAAACTTCTTTATCGCTCTTCCCTTTTATAAACAATTCGCCGTAAGTCAGAGCTCCCTTTTCCAAAGAAGAACGGATAACAACTTTATAGTTTCCATCTTTCATTTTTAATAATTGGTTGTGTGAAAGACAGAAACCCCAGTCACGTTTATAATACGTAGTTCTATACGGAATCCATTCAGGTTTCCCGGGAAGCGAATGAAGATGTTTTTTTAATTCATTGAGAGGAAGCGTTTTGTTTACGGGAATGCTATAATTTACCAGATGTAAATTATTCTTTTTGAAATCAATTATTCTTTCATCGGCAGGATTTTCAATGTATGCTTCATCAACATTCCATTCCGGCGGAATTTCCCAATCGAATACCTTTGTACCGGAAGGGACTTCAATAATTTCCAATGGGATAATTTCTTTGATTAAACGCAAGGTTTGCCTGACACCGTTACCCGTAATACTACGGTTAAGCGGAAAGAGTGTCTTCATAAAATCATAAAGGTCTTTACCGTTTTCAAGGTTATCAGGCTCAATCATTTAATTATTTCAAAATTGTTTTAGTAATTAATGCCGCCAATGCAAACCGGAATCAATTTTATTAGTTGACAAAAGATTCTGCAGAACATTCAAGCGAATTAAATCGGAAGCTACTTTCTGCATATTTCTCAATCCTAAATTTTCAATTCCGTGTTTCAGTTCAAAGATTGTCTCTTCCAACGATACTTGGTTTTGATGATTGGGCGCCAATTTTTTGAATAAATCAAAATTTACTTTGTACGACCTTTTATCCGGTGCTGCGTTTTTATTAATATCAATACGTGTTCCGGGAATTAATTGTGCGACAGCGTTTGCCAAGTTGATAACCTGGTAATTTGAATCATTGGAACCGATATTGACCGCAACGAAAGCTCCGCCGTTGGAATGTTCTCTTTCCGTTGCCCACTCGATTGCCCTTGCCATATCTTTAACATTTATCAAAGGCCGCCAAGGTGTTCCGTCACTTAAAATTTTTACAACACCGTTTGTTATAGCGGCATAAACAAAATCATTAAGCACGAGATCGAGCCGCAACCTGCAACTCATTCCGGCAGCGGTTGAAAATCTGAGAGCTGTTACGATAAAATTTTCGTCGGCAAGAGTGCGTAAGAATTCCTCGGATAAAATTTTTGATTCTGCATAAGTCGTAAGCGGCATCACTTCGGAAGTTTCGGTACGCGCTTCAGTTCCGGAAAAACCGTAAACACTGCAGCTCGATGCAAAAACAAACGATTTTACTCCCGCTTCCTTTGCCAACTTTGCCAATCTGACCGTTCCTTTGTAATTAATTTCAAAAGTTGCATCGTGAAAAATTTTACCCATCGGATCGTTTGAGACAGCCGCAAGATGAATAACGGCATCGAATCCTTCCAAAAACTTTTTCTCAATATTTCTTATGTCTTCGAAAATTTGAACATCAGGTAAAAATTTATCGTTCTTTTGCAAATCCATTGTTATACAATTCTTGTAAAATCCAAGGTCGTAACCGACAATGACGGATTCCGGTTTGTGAGTGTGAAACCATTCAACTACAACCGGACCGACATATCCCAAATTTCCCGTTACTAAAATTTTCATGTCGTCCTTCATTTATTATAAAACATAAATTCTTAAAGCGCTTTAAGTAGAAAGATACACAGTATATTATGTTACACAAGTAATCTATAATCGACTAGATGGAAATCTAATTTTAATACAACAATCTTCGTTCCAGAAATTAAATAGAAAAAAACTATAATATTTCAATTCGGGGAATTGGAATTACAAATTTTGCGTCCCATCCCCGCGTATAACTTAGTTGGTTCATAATTTCATCTTTCAAATTCCAAGGCAGAATAAAAATATAATCCGGCTTGTGTTCGGATATTTTTTCGGGAGGATGAACAGGAATGTGTGTGCCGGGGAGAAACCTGCCTTGTTTGTATGGGTTTTTATCGACGGTAAATTCCAAAAAATCGGTACGGATACCGCAAAAATTCAGTAATGTGTTGCCTTTTCCTGGAGCGCCGTATCCGCATATTTTCTTGTTTTCATTTTTCGCATTGATGAAAAATTCCAAAATTTCGCGTTTCAATCTGAAAATATCTTCTTGAAAACCGGAATAATATTCCAAACTTGTAATACCTTCTTCTGTTTCTTTATTTTTTAACAAACCTACATTTTCCGATACGGGTTTTGATGAATCATCCGTGTGACAAGCGTAAATTCTGAGCGATCCGCCGTGAGTCGGTAATTCTTCCACATCGAAAATTTTTAATCTGTGGTTGTTAAGAATTTTATCGATTGTGAAAAACGAAAAATATGAGAAATGTTCGTGGTAAATTGTATCAAATTGACGCTGTTTTACAAGTTGTACCAAATGTGGAAATTCGAAAGTTGCGACCCCGTGCGGAGCCAATAAGGTTTTTACTCCTTTAATAAAATCGTTCAAGTCGGGCACTTGCGCCAAAACGTTATTCCCGATTATTAAGTCTGCTTTTCCGTAATCATTCGTAACTTTTTTTGCCAAATCTTCCGTAAAAAATTCTACCAATGTGTTTACGTTTTTGGATTGTGCAACCTTTGCAACGTTAGCAGCGGGTTCTATTCCCAACACGGGAATATTCTTCTCAACGAAATATTGAAGCAAATAGCCGTCGTTACTTGCCAATTCAACCACAAACGAGTCAGCGCCGAAATTGAATTTCCGGATCATCTTTTCGCAATAATTTTTCGCATGCTCCAGCCAGCTTTTGGAATAGGATGAAAAATAAGCATATTCGGAAAAGATGTTTTCCGGATTAACATATTCTTGAATTTGAACAAGAAAGCAATTATCGCAGACAAATAAATGCAACGGGTAGAACGGTTCCATCCGGTTCAGCTCGTTTTCGCTTAAATAACTTTCGCAAAGCGGAGACATTCCCAAATCGACAAAGGTATGTTTCAGTTCCGTACCGCAGAATCTGCATTTATTCATAAATCTTCCGTAAAATTTTGTTAAATTATTTTAATCTCCGGTAAAGGTATAATAAATTTACCCCCGTTTTTTCTGTATGCCGTTTCTTGACGTAGAATTTCTTCCGCATAGTTCCACGCTAACAATAAAACATAATCGGGCATATCCTGTGTTAGTTTTTGCGGCGGAAAAATTTTCAGAAAATTACCCGGTAAATGAAATCCTTGTTTGTGTGGATTTGAATCCACTGCATAATCAACCAATTCTTTTCCGATTCCGACAAAATTTAACAATGTCGTTGCCATTCCGCCCGAAGCGCCGTAAACAACAATTCTTTTGTTTTGAGCTTTCAAATCCTTAAGCAAATCGAGCAATTGTTTTTTAATTTCGTTTACTCTACCCGGAAAATTTTCGTAATACGTTTTCTTATCGATACCTTTTTGATATTCAGAATTTAGAATATTTATTATAGAATCATCATAATTTTTAGTATGTTCGATAAATAATCTGACGGAACCGCCGAATGTGGGGATTTCTTCGATTTTATTGATAAATAACGAATGCCTTTCAAACAAGTTTTGTAATGCAATTACGGAAAAGTAAGATAAATTCTGATGAAAAATCATATCGAATTCGTTTTTTTCAATCAAATTAATCGAATACGGAACTTCGAGAACCGCTACCCCGCTTGGCTTTAATAATTTTTTCAAATTTCCGGCAAATTCGTTTAAGTCCGATACAAGATTCAAAACGTTGTTACCGAGAATTACATCCGCCGTTTTTCCTTGTGCAATCAAACCGTTTGTGACATTCGTATCAAAAAATTCGCATAAAGTCGGAATCCCGTTTTCAATTGCCATGCTTGCCGGACCTTTCGCCGGATCGATTCCCAAAACTTTAATATTTTTTTTCGCAAAATACTTAAGCATGTAACCGTCGTTACTTGCAATTTCTATTACAAAACTGTTCTCATTCAATCTTCTGTTTTCTATTATTTGTCGTGCGCTCGCTGCAAAATGATTTAACAACGTTTGGGAAACGGATGAATAATACGGATAGTCTTCTACATAAAGCTTTTCGGGATCGACTTCATCCTTAAGTTGTAAAAGTTTGCAGTCGTTACAAAAAACAAGATCGAGCGGATATTTTTCTTGGTAAGTGTTAAGCTGTGTTTCTTTTAATAACACATCGGCTAAAGGGATTTCACCGAACGAAAAAATCAGTTCGAGATTTTCACTACCACAAGAACGGCAGTGTGGAGCCATGGCTTATTCCCTTTTTTTAGATAGTTAATTTTCTTACGTAAAACGCTTCGGCATATTTTTCCGGAGCATTAGATTCAACACCTCTTATTCTCATGATGGATTTAAAAGTATCTTCCCCGAACCAAGGTTTGTTTTGTTGGGAAACAAACATTCCGGTTATCAAATTTATTTTTTTGTCAACATAATTTTCTGACAAATGAACAAAAAAATTCGGCTGACCCAAATCTCCGTCGTATTTTACTATTTCATATTCCAAAATCAAATGATCTCGGAAAGTATTCCACGTCAATTCCGAAATTAATCTGTGATCTTGATGATAATCGTTTTTGTAATGAGTAAAAATTATATCCGGTGAGAAATTTAATTTCAATTGCTCGAAATAGTTTTTAATTTCCCCACCGTTGTAAGGTAAAAATCCGTCTTTGAACGATAAGATATCGACTTCGTGTTTGCCTGCACCGGTTAAGAATTGTTCCGCGCTTTGCCTGGCTTCTCTTTCCCGGACTTCTCCGGAACTGAAAACAACCCACTTGAATTCCAAACCGGAATACGACTCGATTAATCTGAGAATTGTTCCTCCGCAGCCGATTTCTATATCGTCGGCATGCGCCCCGAGACAAAGAATCTTCAATCCGCTATCTTTTTTGTCGAAATTAATTTTCAGCATAAGTAAACTTATTTTTATTCATTATTCCAGACTTCCCACGGCTGCTCTCCCCTTGCATACATATCATCAAGAATTTGTTTGTCCTTAAACGTATCCATACATCTCCAAAATCCGTTGTACTTGTAACAGCCCAATTTGTTTTCTTTAATTAATCTTTGAAAAGGTTCATTTATCAGTTCTTCGCCTTCGTGTAAATATTTGAAAATTTCGTTTCTGAAAATGAAAAAACCTCCGTTTATTCTGATTCCGGACTGTTCAATGTGTTTTATTTCCTTAACGGAGTTATCCTTCGATACTTTCACAACGTGAAAACTGTATGTCGGTTTGATACATAAGAAATCAGCGACGTTTTTACTTTTCTTGAATTCGTTGATCATTTTATCTAAAGGTAAGTCGGATAAACCGTCGCTGTAATTAGCCATAAAAATTTTTTCGTCTTTCAGATATTTTTCCACCGCTTTTAATCTTTGCCCTATTGTCGTATGTAGTCCGGTATCGACAAAAGTAATTTTCCAATCGCTAATATCAGAGTGTAACAACTTTAATTTTTTTCCTCCTTCCGAAAAAATAAAATCGTTCGTCATATACTCTTGATAATTCAGGAAATAATTTTTTATTGCATCGGCTTTGTAACCCAGACATAAAATAAAATCTTTGTGCCCAAAATGTGCATAATATTTCATTATGTACCATAAAATCGGTTTATTACCGACCGGAATCATCGGTTTGGGCAGGCTCTCGGAATATTCTTTTAATCTCATTCCCAATCCGCCGCAAAACAAAACTACTTTCATTTACAAAACCCGGTTTATTAACGATTATTAATTTGCGGTTGATTACAAACAACTGTCAAACAAAAAATTAAGAGAAGATTTATAGTCAAAATTAAAGTTGTTCACCTTATAAAATGAAACATATAAAATAATTTTCAAACTAACATCATTTTATATTATTTTTCCAAAAGTTTTATAAATTGATACAGGTCAATTAATTATCAGTTTTTATGCCAAACACGTTAGCACATATTGTAATAAACGGACCAAGCACCAAAGCCTTGGTAAACAAACCCGATTGGAAATGGATTTTATTGGGAACAATTATTCCCGATATACCTTGGATGCTTCAAAGGGTAATGAAATTAATTTACCCCGGAATTAACGGTTACGATTTGAGATTATATGTCATTGTTCAAGCAACGCTCTTTTTTAGTTTAATTCTCAGCTTTTGGTTTGCACAGTTTTCCGAATACCGGACAAAAACGTTTATCATTCTCGGCGGCGGATCTTTGCTGCATTTATTGTTGGATGCCACGCAAAGAAAATGGGGAAACGGGGTTCATCTTTTTGCCCCGTTTGATTGGAATCTGTTGAACTTCGGATTTTATTGGCCGGAAAGTATTATAACTTATTTAATAACTATTCTGGGTTTGGTTATTGTCTTTGTATATAGAAAAGAAATATTTACGCTGAAAAGCGACGCAAAGCTAAACGGAATAAAATATCATTTAATCTTTCTGCCGGTTTTGTTGGTTTACTATTTTCTTCCGTTCTATTTTATGAGCAGTGCGGAAAATGCAGACAACCATTTCGTAAAGACGTTACGGAATTATGAAAACAGAACCGGCAAACACATCGAATTTGACCGGAGAAATGTTTTTAACGAAAAAGGAAATCTTTACATAGAAACTTTTGCCGACGAAAATATTAAACTTGATACGGATAGCAGATTAAGTGACGGAACTTATTCAATTAAAGGCTATTTCGAAAATCCCGGAACAATTAAGGTAACGGAATTTCATAAACACAACCCGTTATTTCGAGACGGAGCATCTTATTTAGGCTTGCTCCTTGTATTGCTGGCGTGGATATATCCCGTAGCACGAAGGAAAATCAGTTAGCTCCGTTATTACGCTCGTTTATTTCTTCCACCATCATCATTTCCATTAGAAAATTTTGGAGCATCATTTCTTGCTTGGAATCAAGAGTTCTTATCATTACCACTTCTTGAAATTTTCTCGAAAAACTACCCTTTTTCTCTTTTTTATCCGATTTTCCAAAATTAATTTTAGTATTTATTTCAGATAATAAAATAAATGCAGATGCTTCGGGTTCGTAATAAATTTTCATTTTCTACTCATTTTATTTCAAAATCACAGCTATTATCGGTATCACGAAAAATTCTTTAAGAAAATTTTTTTTTCATGTGATTTATATTACAACATTCCTTATATTTGGGTTGTAAATTAAAGTGAAGGAATTACAGAATCTTTTTCCTTTAGATTTGTTTCCTTCTTACCAAAAAAGCCTTAAGACAAACGTCTTAAGGCTTTCTTTTTATGCTAAATTTGATGTTATAGCCATATAGTAATATTTAGCTATAGTTTATATTTCTTTATTTTTTCGCCAATTTTTTCAGTAATCCTTTCAACAAATCATAAAATTTAGCAACATCTTTTATATTCACTTTTTCGTCCGGCGAATGTGCACCGAGAATTGTGGGACCGAAAGAAATCATATCCAAACCCGGATATTTTGAACCGAGCAATCCGGTTTCCAATCCGGCATGGATTGCTTTGATTTCCGGTTCTTTCTTAAATAATTTTTTATAAACTTCCTTGGAAAGTTTGAGTAACGGCGAATCCATATTCGGTTTCCAACCAGGATATCCGTCGCCAATTGATACTTTTGCTCCAGCTAATTTAAAGATTGCCGAAACGCTTGCAGAGATGTTGTCTTTCGCGCTTTCAATGGAACTTCTTTGACTTGTTCCAACCGTAAGCTTTTTACCGTCCATTGAAACCGTCGCAAGATTTGTGGAAGTTTCAACCAAATCGGGAATATCCGCGCTCATTGCAATCACACCGTGCGGTAATGCAACGATAGTATCAATTACTTTTTTCTCAAAATCATTTTTAAATGCTTTTGAAAACTTGTCGTTCAATTTTTTGACTTTAATTTCCAAACCCGGATCGGCTTTCCCGAATTCGAGCAAAGAATTTTTCACAAATTCCTTAACTTGTTTTCTCAGTTTATTAATATCATTGGGATTAACAAGCAAAACGGCTTCCGCTTCGCGGGGAATTGCGTTTCTTAAAGAGCCGCCTGTAATTTGTGCAATCTGGAACGGGAATTCCAATTTGTTCAAAAGATAACCGAGCAATTTAATTGCGTTTGCACGACCTTGATGAATATCGAGTCCCGAATGCCCGCCTTTTAATCCTGTTACCAAAACTTCAACCGGTTGATTTCCGCTTTTTGCTCTCGTCCATTGGATATCGAAAATGCCAACAGTGTCCTGACCGCCCGAGCATCCGACGTAGAAAACACCGTCTTCTTCGGAATCCATGTTCAACAATATTTTTCCGCTTATAAAATTCTTTTTAAGAGCGCTTACTCCCGTCATTCCGGTTTCTTCGTCAACGGTTAACAACAATTCAAGCGGACCATGAACGGCTTTCGGGTCTAATGCCGCAGCCATACCGGCAGCAACACCAATTCCATTATCGGCGCCCAGGGTTGTTCCTTCCGCCGTAATCCAGCCGTTTTCCCTTTTTATTTTTATTGGATCGTTTTCAAAATCGTGTTTGGTACCTTTGTTTTTCTCGCATACCATATCCAGATGCCCTTGCAGAACGACAACCGGACTTTTCTCGTATCCTTTCGTTGCGGGAACAGAAATAACGAAATTTCCCGCTTTATCTTCTTTATATTTGAAACCGTGTTTTTTTGCCCATTCCCTAACCCACGCTCTAATTTTCTCTTCTTTTTTCGAAGGACGCGGAATTTGGGTGATTTCGTAAAAATGTTCCCAAACAAGTTTGGGTTCCAAACCTTTAATTGCTTCTTTTGACATGACTTCTCCTTGGGTTGTGTAAAAATTATTTTATAAATTATTAACTGTGTCTGATGTTCAGAATATCTCCGTCTTGAACAATGTAATCTTTCCCCTCCAGCCTCCAAACTCCCGCTTCTTTACATTTCGCAAACGATTTATATTTCATAAAATCATCGTAATGAACTACTTCGGCGCGGATAAATTTATTATAAAAATCGGTATGGATAACACCGGCAGCCTGTTGTGCCGTGTAATTTTTCTTTATCGTCCAAGCTCTCGTTTCGTCTTCACCAACGGTGAAAAATGATTGGAGTCCCAACACTTTGTAAGACGTTCTTAAAATCTTAGTGAGCGCCGATTCTTTTATTCCGTATTCTTCCATAAAAACCGCCTGATCGTCTTCATCTAATTTTGAAAGTTCGTATTCTATTTCGGCAGAGAAAGGAATGATTTCAAGATCATCGTAATTCAATTTTTTCTTTATCTCATCAATTATTTCACCGGAATTCTTTATCGCATTTTCATCCAAATTTACGGCAACCGCAAGTGGTTTCAGCGTTAATAATTGATACCCCGAAAGCAATTTTTTTTCGTTCTCATCCAAATCCAACGAACGCAAAGGTTTTTCTTCGTTCACATGAGCAAAGCATTTTTCGATTACAGCTAATTCCTTTACAAGTTTATCTTCTTTTCTTTTCTGAATATCTTTTTTCAATTTCTCAATCCGGTTTTCAAGGAAAGACATATCGGAAAAGAGAAATTCGGTTTCCAGAAATTCAATATCGCCGGCGGGATCGATACGGTTCAACGGATGCGGTACAGCAGCGTTTTCAAACTGACGAATCACATAAAAAAGCGCATCGTTATTTTTTACATTATTCAAAAAAGCCGAAGTAATTCTTACTTTTCCGTCATCGGCAAGTCCGACACCCGGAATGTCAAAAATTTCAATTGTTGCATTCACTTGTTTTTTAGGATTAAAAATTTGAGTAAGGTTATCCAATCTTTCATCGGGAACTTTTACGACTTCAACGCGTGCTTCTTCCCTGTATGTATGTTCGTCTTCTTGAATTTTGGCGAGTGTATTAAAAAGGAGTGTTTTCCCGGACGCTTGTAATCCTACTAATCCCAGTTGCATAACAGACCACTTAGTTTGTAAATATTTGAATTGAAAATATAATTAAAATTTGAGGATTTTGGAGAGCCGTTGTTCCTTTATTCGAAATCCGTTATTATTTGTGTATGCAGAGCTATTTCTTCCAATACAGACGAGACTCTGAGACATTCTGTTAATTCACCGCTAAAGACAACGGCTTTTCCTTTTGTATGAACTTCGAAAGCAAGGTTCCTTGCTTTTTCGAAACTGCAATGAATTGCCTTGATAAGCTGATTAATCACTTCGTCGAAAGTATGCCAATCATCATTAAATAAAATTACTCTTGCCGCAAGACCGGTGGTAGTTTCGGTTTCCGATTCCGGTTTAACAAACCCGTCCGGCAAGTCTTCCGCAAATAAAACAGATTTCCGTATCATATCCATAACTTATAGTTGCAATTAAAAATAATTTTTTGATTATATTATACTCTAAATAAAAATAAATTTTTTTAAAAAATTTACATAAAGAAGTGGAAAAAGTACAAGTAGAAATATTAGGATTGTCGTCAAGCCCATCGGCCGGCGGAGCGTATGCGTTATTATTGAAAGAAACATACGGCATAAGAAGATTGCCGATAATTATCGGTTCTTTCGAAGCCCAATCGATTGCGTTGGAAATAGAAGGAATTAAACCTCCGCGACCGTTAACGCACGATTTAATGAAAAACTTAATAGATAATTTGGGCGGTACTGTTAACGAAATAATAATAGACGAACTGAAAGAAAATACATTTTACGCAAAGATTGTCATTGAAATGTCCGGAATAACCAACGAAATAGATGCCCGACCGAGCGACGCGATTGCATTGGCGGTAAGAACAAACGCAACTATATTCGTTGCCGAAGATGTAATGAAAGCGGCGGCGTTTGTCCCTTCGGGAGAAGAAGCCGAAGGAGAAATGGAAGAATCGTTTGATATTTCACCCGAAGAAAATGAAATTTCATCCCAACCGAAATCCAAAGAGACTAAAATTGCTTCGTTGATGAGCAAACTAAGAGAAGCGGTGGAAAAAGAAGATTATGAAAGAGCCGCGAAATTAAGAGACGAGATTAACAGACTAAAAGGCAGTACCAACTAGTTACTCGAAAACAATTTTCCCGATTTCACATTCAAGGCATTTATCTTTTGAACAGTAACTTCTGAAAAGCTCAATCATACCTTGAGCAAAAATGGTTCTTTTTTTGTAACCGTCTAAACCTATTGCTTCGGAAACGTCTCTCACAATTTTGTTATCAGATTTTTGAGTATATAATTGGTAAATTTTCAATGTCCGTTTTGCCAAATCCGCTTTCCCGAAAACTTCAAAATATACATATAAGAAAGGTAGAACGATATTCACAACAATTTCGTCCGCGCGTGAAGCTCCGATAAAATATTTAATTTTCTCTTTTGCGGGTTTTGAAAAGATAAAATGTTCCGACCAATAACCCTCGGATTTCACAATAAATAACGAGCGCACCGAATTTATCAATACGCGGTCGCTTCTTATTTCCTCGAATTTCTTAATTAATTTGGGGATTAAGTCTTCATAAAGCAAAGCGTATAACAACCTTGCCCCGCCCGCAATTCTGATAGTAGGGAAATTCTGTGGCCGGTTATTAAGAAAATGCCATTGTGTTTCGCTTAAAGTTTCACTATCGTAAAATTCTTTAATCTTTGCCCACTTCTCCGAAAGTTCTTTTTCATACTCGTCAGTTTCATTTTCCGGTAATTTATCTACATCGTGTAACAAACCCGCTACATTGAACAAAACCGATTCATACAATTTTATTTTATCTTCTTCCCCGGCATCAATCTTTTTTATGAACTTAATATTTACGTATTTAGATAGTTTAAGCATCGGGGATTTATTTTTCGAGTAACCCAAAGCCTCGAACATCAACTCGTAAAACATTTGTTGCCAGACGTCAGCGGTTTTGAAATCGTTATATGTGAATTCCCTTTCTCTGAATTGTTTGGAAAGCTCATAACGAATAACAGGTTCGGCAATTTGGTTTTCTTCAAGAAAAACCAATTCTTTCAGCCTGTCGAAGATTCTTTTGCTTTTTTTATTAAACCTTTCGATCCCCAGTTTAACTACAAAATCTTTTTTCGTTTTAAATCGTACCTCGTTGCTAAGCGAAGCGCATTTGATACTTTTAATTCCGGTCGGTTTAATATTCTTAACATTCTCGAACAGTTCTTTGGCTACAGCCGGATCCACAAAATTCTTAACACTTAAATTCGGCACTTTTCTGCCGGCTTTGGTAAAAACGTAATGCTGCTTTTGATTATTGGTAAAAGAAACATGCAGAATCACTTTATTATACTTACTGTCGATATTGTGTCCGTGTCTTTTCCAATCGTGATAATCCAAATCAATCTCAACATCGCCCACATAGGTTAATTCTCCGATTTTCAATCTGCAATGTTGAAAATCCGGACCGGCGCTGTTTTCATTGTAAACCCCGGGGTCAAGAACGGTAATTGAATTATGATCGTATGTTCTCAGAGGTTTTATAAAAGATTGGTTTTTCCAAATTTCGTGAAGGTATTTTTCATAAAGCTTTCCGGATGGTTCCATCTTCTGCCTCTTGCTTCTTTCTGATAAACGAATTTACAGTACCATCAGAAGCGTAAAACTTTAATAAACTCAGGTTATATTCCTAAATTAATTTTTTTAAGATAAAAATCCTAATAAAATTTTTAGCTTAAAATATTCGACACGATGTCGTTATATCCGCTTAGCCTTTTTCGTGTAACCTCGCCGAAATTTTCCGAGTTACCGGCATAAATTAATGAACGACTGATATTTATTAAAAATTTATTGTATTTGCGTGAATTAAATAATTTGACAATTTCGCTTAAGCTTCCGCCTTGTGCACCAACCCCGGGAAGCAAAGCGTATAAATTTTCCATCATCTTTAAATCTTCACTTAATTGTTCGAGTTTTGTTGCGCCGAATACAACACCGCAATTACGGGCGGAATTCCACTCGCTAATTTTTCCGAGAACTTCTTGATATAAAAATTTTCCGGAATCTAATTTTTTCATCTCAAAATTGTCTGCGCTTTTATTTGATGTTAACCCGAGAACAAAAGTAATTTTACCGGTGAATTCCAAAAACGGTTCGACGGAATCATAACCCATATACGGATTAACCGTGACCGCATCAAAATTAAAATAATTAAACACCGATTCGGCATACATTTTTGCAGTATTACCGATATCCCCCCTTTTGGCATCGGCAATAGTTAAAACATCTTGCGGAATCAATTCCATGGTTTTTTCAATATTCCTAAAACCTTCGGCTCCGTCTTTTTCGTAAAAAGCAAAGTTAATTTTATATGCCGCGGCAATATCTTTCGTATTCTCAATAATAATTTTATTGAATTCCAAAACGGGATTTTCCATGCTTAATAAAAACCCGGGAATTTTGTTTATGTCGGTATCCAAACCGACGCATATATGAAGATTCTTTTTCGTTTTGTTTTTGATTTTTTGTTGTGCGTTCACTTTAAGTATATAATCTTCTGTTTTTGTAAATGTTCATCAAGACTCCCATTAAAGACATATTAACAATCAACGAGCTTCCGCCGTAACTTATAAAGGGCAAAGGCAATCCGATAACGGGAGTGATACCTAAATTCATTCCAATATTTATTCCGAAATGCACGAAAAGCAAAGTTAAAATTCCAACTAAAACCAAACGGCTGTATTCGTCTTTAACGGAAGGTAAAATATTTATAATTCTCAAAAATATTATGAAGAAAAGCGATAAAGTAACTATACTTCCCCAAAAACCGAATTCTTCGCCGATTACACAAAAAATGAAGTCTGTCCATTGTTCGGGAATAAATCTTAATTGCGTCTGACTGCCTTGCATAAAGCCTTTCCCGAACAATCCGCCCGAACCGATGGCTACTTTCGCTTGAAGTGCATTGTATCCCGCACCCAAAGGATCTGCGGAAGGGTTTACAAACGTTTCGATACGTTTTTGTTGATGCGGCTTCAGATATTTAACAAGATAATTAAATACAAGAGCGCTCGCCAAATTAATCACAAATATGGTGATGCTCGTAAACAGATCGCGTTTGAAAAAGAATAAAGCTAAAATTATTAGAATTAAAGTTATTATTAATGCGGAAACTCCAAACAAAGAAACAAAAACAACGACCGCCGGCGATACAACCACAAAGAATGCAAATAAATTAAGTCCCGCCCAAAAAATCATTACGAAAGTAATTAATGCGAATACAATTGCAGTACCTAAATCCGGTTGCATTAAAATCAAAGCCACGGGCACCAATCCAATTAATAATGCAACTCCCACATCTTTCAGATTATTAATATTTCTTCTCTTGTAAGAAAGCCAATATGCAAGAAAAAAAATCAAACCGATTTTAGCGAATTCGGAAGGTTGAAATCCTACCGGACCTAAGCTCACCCAGCTTTTTGAACCGGAAACTACTTTTCCGAAAAGAATAACCGAAACTAATAGTAATAAAGAAAAGGCATAAAAATAAACGGACAAATAACGAAAAGATTTATGAGGAAGAAAATAGAAAAAGAAAAATGAGATCATCGAGAAAAGTGCCCAATAAACTTGTTTATCGAAGTTACCTTTGGCTGTAGGATGATTATAGGTAGAACTGTAAATAGCAATCAATCCGATACCGATAAGTAACATTACGGCAATAAAAATTGAAAAATCGAATCTGTCTTGAAGTTTTTGAAACATATACCGGTTTTATCTTAACGTTAACGATTCGTTAATTAGATTTTCCTTTTGAGATTTCAAATATGTTTGAATTATTTTTTGAGCAATCGGAGCTGCATGTGAACTTCCGAAACCGACATTTTCTACCATAACGGCAACCACTATTTGCGGATTTTCATACGGTGCGAAAGCCACGAATAAAGCATGGTCTTTCCCGTGTGGATTCTGAGAAGTTCCGGTCTTTCCCGCAATTTTAATATCCGGGAGCTTAATATTGGTCGCCGTTCCATTTCCGTTTACTACTTTATACATTCCCCGTTTAATAATATTAAGATTTTCTTGTTTTATATTTACTGAAACATCTTTAAACTCAAAAGGAATTAATTCTTGAGTATCGGGAGTAAGATAACCGCGAACAACATGCGGTTGAACCGTTTTCCCGTTATTCGCAATTAAAGCAATATATTGAGCCAATTGTAACGTTGTTACGCTTAATTCTCCTTGTCCGATACCCAAACTTAACAAATTACCCCTGCTCCATTTATGTTCGCCATAAATTTTATTGTAATACTTACTGTCGGGAACAATTCCTCTTGATTCTTCGCTCAAATCAACACCCGTTTTTTCACCGAACCCGAACTGTTTGAAAACATTTGCATATCTATCCAAACCGATATCAAGAATCAATTTGTAAAAGAAAGTATTACACGATTGTTCTATTGCTTTTTCAATATTCGTAACACCGTGAACGCCGTGGCATTTAAAAAACCTGTTACCGTATTGATATCCGCCTTTACAGTTAACAGTGGAATAACGGTTTATAACTCCGCTCTCCAATCCTATCAATCCTACCAACATTTTAATAGTTGAGCCGGGCGGATAAATAGCACTCGTCGCTCTGTTGAATAAAGGTTTACTCGGATCGTTAATTAAGCTCTTAACAAATTTTTTACTTGTAACTGAAGAAAATTTTGAAAGGCTGTACTGAGGCGCGCTAATAAAAGCAAGTATTTCCCCGTTTTTTGGATTTAACGCGACAAGCGAACCGGTTTTATTCTTAAACAATTGTTCCGCTTTTCTCTGTGTTTGCCAGTCAATCGAAAGTACCAAATCATATCCTTTCCGGGGCAATTTGTCTTTACGTCCATTTTCAAAACTCCCGATTATTTTTTGTTGGGAGTTAACAATAACCAGTCTGTAACCTTTTTCCCCTCTTAGATAATCTTCGTAAGTTTTCTCAATTCCTTTTATTCCGATATAATCACCGAGTGAATATATCCCTTTATATTTTTTAAGCTGTTCCCTATTGATTTCTCTGGTATATCCGAAAATATGAGCTCCGTTTACTCCGAAGGAATAGTCCCGCTGCATTTCAACAACGTATTCAACACCCGGTAAGAAAGATTTATTTTCCTCAATCCAAGCCACTATATTAAAATCGATTCCCCTTTTTATTCTCCGCGGCAAATATCTTGAATAGCCTGCTCTTTTTTTCAATTCCTTTTCGATAAATCCAGGTTCCACACCAAGTACTTTTTCCAGCATTGGCGTTATGGAATAATTGTAATTCGCAGGAATAATTTGCAAGGAGTATGAAGGTTTGTTACTCACCAAAATTTGAAAATTTCTATCGAAAAAAATACCGCGCGGCGGTTTTAAAGTAATTTTCCTAACGCTGTTTTCACTTGATTTTTCAACATAAGTAACTTGTTCGAGAATTTGCATCTTGAATAATTGGAAAACGGAAACGGCAAAGAATATTAGAATGACTGAGAAAATAATTTTCCTTCTATCCACATTATGGAAACTTTGCTCAGGCATGCGCTTCCCTTTTGGGTTTGAAGATAATCCAAATCAAACTAATAATTGACGTATATGCAGCCGGTAAAATACTCTGTTTAAAAAATAACACCGGGAAATTAATCTCAATATTTTTACTAATAAGAATTTGATAAAACATAGAATCCAAAGCACCGCAAAACAAAACGATTAAAACAAATAAATAGGAATTCAGGTTATATTGAACTTTATTCTCATTAAAAAAATATCCAGCCGTAAACCCTGCCAACGTTTTGCTGAACATTGCAGCGCCTAACATCCCGCCGGTGAAAATATCGAAGAAAAAACCTATGACAAAACCCGAAACCGTACCGAACACTTGTCCTTTCCTCAAAGACAAGTAAACCAAAAATATAATTAACAAATCGGGATAAATACCGTTAACCGTTATAAACGGTACAATAGCCGCTTGCACGATTAAAATAATTAAAAATACTACTCCGAATAATATGATTTCTTTGATATTTATTTTACTGCCTCAAAAGGTTTAGTTCCAGATTATTCAATTCTTTGCTTTTTACGATTTTAAGTACGGCGCAATTTCTAACTTTTTCAAAATCCACAAACGGATAAACTTCAATATCGGTTAATAAACCTGTAATGGATATCTGCTTTTGTGCAACGAGTCCAACCGGAATGGAGGGCGGTACAATCGTACTTACAAGTGAAGTAACTATTCTGTCACCGATTCTAAAATCATAGGTAGTAGGAACATTTTTAATCAACAACATATTATTTTCGAAACTCAAAATTCCGTTCACTCCGCTCCGTTCGTCTCTAACGGCAATTTTGGAATCGGGGCTGAGCAAAGTTTTAACAAACGCAAAATTATCCGTGGTTTCGGTTACTACTCCAATCAGACCTCGATCATTAATGACAGGCATACTTTTTTCGACCCCTTCTTTTAATCCGGCGTTAATAATAAAATATCCGGGTAAACTGGGAATCATCTTAGATACAATCGTAACGGGCAAAATGGGATAATCGGTAGTATCTTTTAACCCTATTAACCTTTTCAATTCTTGATTCTCAATTCCGTATTCCCTGAGTTTATTTACTTTCAACATTAATTCTGCGTTAAGTTGTTCTAATTTTTTAATTTCATTTTTCAGAGTGAATAATTGATTGATAGAAGAGAAAACGGAATTAATAACGGCAACGTTACCAAACGCAAACGCGCGTATTTTTTTCAGTTGATTGTTTTGGTTAAACGATAAAACGATTAGACTAATTAGTAAAAGGAGAATAAGAACAATGTATTCTTTAAAACTCTCTAAATACCTTCTAAGAATCTTAAACATTAGAAACTTCTTTTACGGATAAATACCTTTGAGTACTTGTTCATATTTTCCATAGCTTTGCCGGCGCCTTTCACCACGGCGGTTAAAGGATCTTCGGCAACGTGAACCGGTAGGTTTGTCTCCATTCTAATTCTTTGATCCAATCCTTTCAACAAAGCGCCTCCTCCAACAATGATTACTCCTCTATCCAAAATATCCGCGGAGAGTTCGGGCGGAGTTCTTTCAAGCGTTTGCTTAACGCCCTCAACAATTTGAGTAACGTTCGCATTCAATGCTTCACGGATTTCAACGGAACTTACTTCCGCTGTTTTTGGGATTCCGGCGACCAAATCCCGGCCTTTAACCTGGATTGTAATTTCTTCTTTCAACGGCACGGCAGAACCAATTTCACATTTAATGGCTTCCCCTGTTCTTTCACCTATTAACAAATTATAATTTTTCTTGAAAAATTGGATTATGGCATTATTCATTTCATCGCCGGCAATCCTCAAAGATTCTTCGTTTACAATTCCGGATAATGCGATAACGGCAATTTCCGTTGTACCGCCACCGATATCGAGAATCATATTTCCAACGGGGGCTTCAACGTCTATTCCCACTCCAATTGCCGCAGCCATTGGTTCGGCAATCAAATGAACTTCTTTGGCGCCCGCGTGCTCGGCACTATCCCTTACAGCTCTTTTTTCCACTTCTGTAACACCGCTGGGCACGGCTACAACCACTCTCCGGCTGGAGAACAGACCGGTATTAACTTTTTTGATAAAAGCGCGTATCATTCCTTCGGCAATTTCAAAATCGGCTATCACTCCGTCGCGCATCGGTCGATACACCCGTAATTGCCGATGTTCCCTTCCTTGCATTTCTTTGGCTTTATTACCGAGGGCAATAATCTTTTTGGTATTTCTATCGAATGCAACTATAGAAGGTTCATTTAATACTATTCCCTTTCCTCTTACATAAATAAGAGTATTTGCAGTACCAAGATCTATTGCGATATCCGTTGAAAAAAAGTCTAAAATTCCCATAGTATTCTCTTAATGCTTAAAATTTCTGATTCCGGTAAATACCATTGATATATTAAGTTTGTTTGCCGCATCAATAACTTCTTCATCTCTTATGGAACCGCCGGGTTGGATTACGGAAGTTATTCCATACGATGACATTTCTTCAATTCCATCGGGAAACGGGAAAAATGCATCGGAAGCGGCAACAGCGCCGGCTAAATCGTGTCCGTGTTCCTTTGCCCTGTTTGCAGCAAGTTTTACGCTGTCAATTCGAGACATTTGTCCCGCACCAACACCTATTGCCATTTTATTCTTAACAAAAACTATTGCGTTAGATTTTGTATGCTTACAAATTTTCCATGCGAACTTTAAGTTTTCCAGTTCTTCATCCGTACATTTTCGCTCGGTTACATTTTTAATCATATCATCGGTAATAACAGATTTATCTTTATCTTGCACCAAAATTCCGCCCGGTATACTTTTAACTATCGAGTTAATATCTTCAAAATTACTTAAAATTTTTACAAGTCTCCTGTTTTTCTTCTTTTTCAATATTTCCAGCGCCGCGCCGGAAAAATCCGGTGCAATTATTATTTCGAGAAAAATTTCATTTAATTTGTGAGCTGTTTTTTCATCGACCTTTGAGTTAAATGCAACTATGCCGCCAAAAGCCGATACGGGATCGCAAGCAAGGGCATTCACATAAGAATTGAAAGTATCTCCGCTGCTCGCCGCTCCGCATGCGTTTGTGTGTTTAATTATTGCGCAAGAATATGGTTCCAATTCGCTTACTATTTCAACAGCCGCAACCAAATCAACAATATTATTATAAGACAATTCCTTGCCGTGCAAAACCTCGAAATATTTATCAAAATCACCATACAGAAAAGCTTCTTGATGGGGATTTTCCCCGTAACGTAATTTACGGTTTAATTTTAAATTCAATCTGTAATGATTGGGTTCTTTAAGCAATTCCCGTTCGAAATAGTCGGCTATAAACGAATCATACTCGGTGGTTAAAGAAAATGCTTCCGCGGCAAGTTTTTTTCTGTATTCGATATCAACTTTTCCTTCGGCTAACGCTTCTGCAAAATTTTCGTACTGCGACGGCGATGTAAGAACACTTACCGATTCGTAATTCTTTGCAGCTGCCCGGATTAAACTGGGTCCGCCAATATCGATATTTTCTATTTTATCTTTCGTGGTTGAATCCGGGGAATCGACAACTTGCTTGAAAGGATAAAGGTTTACGCACACAATGTCAATTTGTTCGATATTATTAACTTCACTCTCTTTCACATCATTAACATTATCTCTTCTCATTAAGATTCCGCCGAAAATTTTAGGATGAAGAGTTTTGACACGACCGTCAAATATTTCGGGGAACCCGGTAAAATCACTCACGTTAATTAAATCTATTCCGTTTTCACCAAGCAATTTTGCCGTATTTCCCGTAGCTAAAATTTGATACCCGAAAGATTTCAAATTTTCGGCAAATTGAACTATTCCGGTTTTATCCGAAACGCTGATAAGGGCAATTTTGTTTTGCAATTTATATCGTTATTAAATTATATAAACTTTGCTATTATCTATTTTTACTTTACTTTCCGCAAATTTTCCAATTAATTCCGGTAATAATTTGTGTTCTTGCCGCAATACTAAACCTGCTATTTCTTCCGGTGAACGGGCATTTGAAATATCGACGCATTTTTGAGCTATAATTTTACCGTGATCGTAAATCTTATCGACAAAATGAATGGTAACGCCGCTTACTTTCATACCGCTGTTATATACCGCTTTGTGAACATTCATTCCGTACATTCCTTTTCCGCCGAATAAAGGAAGAAGCGCGGGATGAATGTTGATAATTCTTTCGGGAAACGCATCGATAAAATTATCGGGAATCTTTTTCAGAAATCCGGCTAATACAATCAGATCGATTTTATTCGTTTTAAATTCGCCAATTAAGTCATCATACGTTAAAAATCCATTCCTTGCTTTCCCGCTGACGGAAACTGTTTTTATTCCTTTCCCCTCCGCAAATTCAAGAGCGCCGCATTCCGTTTTATCGCTGACAACACAGTATATTTCAATATCCAAAGAACTACTATTTACATACTCCCAGACTGCTTTTAAGTTTGAACCCCTTCCGGAAGCAAATACACAAATTTTATACATAATTGAATTCTATTATTTTATAAAGTTATTGAATAAAGAAATATAAATCAATATTTTACCGGAAATTAGAAGTATGCGGATTAAAATATTCCCAGTTTCATCTTAAGATTATTGATTTTGGCTATAATTTTGTTTTTCATGTAATAATGATTTTCCTTTTCGGCTTTCAGTAAATAAGATTTGGCTTCGTCAGTTTTCCCCGTTCGATAATATAACAACGCTTTCAAATAATAAGCATAAGGCAAAATCCATTTTTCCAAATCGTAATTTATTGATATTGCTTCAGAAGTATAATTAAATGCATCGTTGTATTTTTCTAAATTCAACAAAGCTTCCGATAATGTAATCAGCGCTTTGCCTTTCCAATCTTTATTTTTTATTGAAGGGAGTAAAGGTTCAAGTAATTCGACTGATTTTTCATATTTTTTTACGAACAAAAAGTTCTGTGACTTAATAATAGTAAGTTCGCTTGCTGTGAAATCGTTTTCCAAAAGTTTTTCGCTAATTTCTTTTGCGTAATTATCTTCGGGAATATCCAGATTACCATATCCGGCAAGGAACAAATATCTTTTGTATTCATCCTCGTTATCAATGAATTTATTGGAAATTGCAATTCTCAAACAAGCGATTCCCGTATAGTCAACCGAAACCGCATGTTCAATAAATTTTTGATAATTATTGATTGCTTCATCAAATCTGTTTTGTCTGTAAGCAATATCGCCCAGCAAAAAATAGGCAAAAGAGTTTGTTTGCAAAAAATATTGATTATTTAACTTTAATATTTTCCGGAGAGTTTTACCGGCATTTTCAAATTCGGCGTTGTTAAATTGAGCCAACGCAAGATGGAAGAGAAAAAGACTATTATCTGCATACTTTTCCAATAAATTACCGAAGAGTTCTTCCGATTTTTTATATTGGGCTAAATATTCCAGGTAAAGCTTGGCAAGGTGGAATGCGGCTTCGGTTTTAGACTCTTTTCCCAGTTCGTAAGCCTTTTTGATTTTCAGATAGCCGGATTTTCTATCGGCATCGAGACCGGTTAAATCCAATGCCCATTTAAAAACAGAAGGCACAAAATCAAGCGCATATTCGAAAATCCCCAATCCCAAATAAGCATCGTAAAAATCTGCTTTTTCTTCCAAAACGTCTTCGTAATAACTTATTGCTTTTTTTGTCGCCCAAAAAGCGCTCATCATATCTCCGTGAGCGGAAAATGCAATTGCTCTTGCAGAATAAGCGTTACCGTACCAATAGTTTTGTAAGTAAGGAGAATCTTCAAAGTACGTGGTATTCTCCAGAACATCTAAAGTGGAATCCGAGAGTTCCTCAAATCTTCTGAACTCTGCCGTATCCTTTGAGCCCAGAAATGTCCATAAATGTATTTGGGAAATAAACTGCCAAGGTCTCGGATCGGTAGGGTCGTTCTTCAAAACGTTTGTGAAATGTTCCCGTGCTTTTTCGAATTGTAAATTGTAAAAGTAAAACTTCCCTTTCCGAAAATCCGTTTCGCCGGCATATAAATTGACCGTGACAAAAAGAAACAAAAAGACTAAAAACTTTTTCATTCCGCTTTGTCTTTTTGCTTGGAGAATTTAATTGCCGCGGCTACAAACTCTCTAAACAAAGGATGTGCTTTTGTGGCTCTTGATTTCAGTTCGGGATGAAATTGGCAACCCAAAAACCACGGATGGTCTTTTAATTCCACTATTTCCACCAAGCGGTTATCCGGAGAGACTCCGCTAATCACCAATCCGTTTTGTTCCAATACTTCGCGGTAATTATTATTCACTTCATAACGATGGCGGTGCCGTTCCGATATTTTCTCTTTTTTATATGCTTGTCGTGCTTTTGTACCTTTTTTAACAACACAAGGATAGGCGCCGAGCCGCATGGTTGCTCCTTTATTCTTTATTCTTTTTTGCTCGGGCATCAAATCGATTACGCTGTATCTGTTTTTAACAAACTCAGAACTGTTTGCTTTCTTAATCCCGACAACATTCCGGGCAAACTCAATAACCGCACATTGCATACCCAAGCAAATTCCAAAGAACGGAATTTTATTTTCCCGCACATATTGAATTGCCCGGATTTTACCTTCAATACCCCGTTCACCGAAACCGCCGGGTACAAGCAATCCGTCTATTCCTTTCAGCAAAAGAGCAGGGTCTTTATCTTCACAGGCTTCGGCACTAATGAATTTAAGATTAACCTTTACATCGTGTTCAGCGCCGCTGTGAATAAATGATTCGTTTATGCTTTTGTATGCATCCAAGTAACTCGTGTATTTTCCGCAAATCCCAATCGTTACGGAAGATTGCGGTTCTTTTATTTTTCGTACAAACTCCCGCCAATCACTTAAATCGATGTTTATATCGGGAAGTTTTAATTTCTTTAATACTATTCTATCAAAATTTTGTTCTTCTAAATTTAACGGAACCTCGTAAATCGTGGGACAATCGAATGCCGATATAACGGATTTCGTTTTTACGTTACAGAACAGCGCTATTTTCTTTCTTATCTCCAGCGGTAATTTCATTTCGGAGCGGCAAACAAGGATATTCGGTTGTATTCCCAGTTCGAGCAAATTTTTAACGCTATGCTGGGTAGGTTTTGTTTTTAATTCTCCAGCAGATTTAATATAAGGAACCAATGTAACGTGAATACTGATTGCATTCTTCCTTCCCAACTCAAGCATTAATTGCCGTATAGCTTCTATAAACGGCAAACTTTCAATATCGCCAACGGTTCCACCGATTTCTGTGATAATAATATCGTATTTATTGGTATTACCCAAAATTTTCATTCTGCGTTTAATTTCATCAGTTATATGCGGAATTACTTGAACGGTTGCGCCGAGATAATCGCCCCGCCGTTCCTTAGTTATTACCGTATTGTAAACTTGTCCGGTAGTTGTATTGTTGTCCTTAGTCATGTTTACATCTAAGAACCGCTCATAATGCCCCAAATCCAAATCGGTTTCCGCACCGTCATCTGTTACATAAACTTCACCATGCTGGAAAGGACTCATTGTTCCGGGATCGATATTGATGTAAGGATCGAATTTTTGAATGGTTACACTATAGCCGCGTTTCTTGAGCAGTAAACCGAGAGAAGCAGCCGTAATCCCTTTTCCCAAAGAAGAAACCACTCCACCGGTAATGAAAATATATTTCACTTCTTTTTTGAATCTCATAATTTTTGTGGTTTTTTGGAAAACTTTTTGGGAATTAAAGATATAAAAATTATTCGATATGTCTAAACAAAATTATTGTTTTTTTTTAATACCACTTTATTTATACTAATTTTGAATATAAAAATTTAATAATTAATTTATTTTGTATCCAAAACTTTTACAAGACCGGAATACTTTTTCTCAATCTTAAATCCGAATCTGTAAAAATATTCCGGGCGGAAAAAGCCCGTTGTAACATATTTAACTTTTTCAACGATTAATCTGTTGAAAAATTCGTTCATTAAACCTTCGCTTATACCTTTACGGCGATACGGGTTGGCTACCACAATTTTTTCCATATGTACCGTATCTTCGTTTTTTTGAACGTAGAACAAACCGCCAATCAAATATCCTCTTTCAGAAAGCGCAACAAGGAATTGATGCTCGGGTCTGAAATGGACTTGCAAATTCGCATCAAGAAATAAATTGTGCAAACGTGAAATTTCTTTTGGGGATATCGGTTTTCTTATTATGTAAGGATTTCCGTCGTAATCTTCCAACTGCACCACCAAATCGGCTGTTTGTGAACCTTCTTCTTTGATTTTAAGCAGTTTTGCGGAATCGGACGGCTTTAGGTACGGATAGCTTAATCTTGTCAAGAAATAAGATTCCTTTTCACTAAGCTTCAACTCGTTTTGCATTTTGGAAATATCGGTTAATATTTGTTCTTGCGAAGTTTTTCCTTCTTTTTCTTTTTTAATTAATTCCCTTAACATTTTTTTCAATTCGTCCGATGAATCGGCAAAACAAGTTTCCAGGAAAAATCTTGCACGTGTTTCAGGATATGACTTCTCCACTTCGGCCAAATTATAAGTATCGTATAATTCATATAACATACTTGCTTGCGCTTCCAAAGCCGCATCTTTATTTAACTTAAACCACCGGTGAAATCTCTTTATTGCGAAATACAATCGTTTGGGAATATAACCGTATTCTTCAACCGTTTTCAGAAAGAGCTGTAATTTTTCCATTACGTTATCCATTTCGGAAGGTATCTTAGTCTTTTTAAGTTCTTCTCCGAATAATCCAATTATTTCCAAACCTTCCTTTTCACCTTTTGCATTAATAACGCCGGAGAAAACATAATTCCAAATAGAATCACGGTGAACAAACGGGTAAAGTTTTTCCGTTTCTTTTACGAACCGGAAATAGAAATTCTTAAAGAAATTTGTGAACGAAGTAAATGTTTTCTTTTCGGATAACGATACAATTCGCGTACCTGTTTGATAATCGTGAGACGGAATAATAAAATTATGAATCGTGGGATTTGCAAGTATCAATTTGTTTTCGGTTAACTGCCAAAAATTAACGTATGCTGCCGCAGCGTTCCAAACGAAATACGGCCAAAGATGATATAACCTTTCTTCGCTCGCTTTTTCATGTCTTCTGAGTTCACGTTCCATAATTTTTGCAACGGTATTACCGGGGAGATATTTTTGAGTCCACAAATCATACATTTTATAATAACCGCCGAAATCTTCGACGAGTTCGTTAGCATAATGTTTGGTGCCAGCAATGATTAGCCAACGGACTTCTTTTTTAACTTCCGATGGCGTTAACCCCTTATTCAAAGTCAACAACAATTCGAATGAACCGTGAAGCCTTGTTTGGATTGTTACTCTGAAAGTGGCTTTAATTTCATTGTTAGAAATCATGCTTACCCAAATACCGCCGGGAAGAATATTGTCCAGGCGGATAACAATTCCTTGGGTAAAATGAAAAACCGCTTCGCGCAAAACGGGACATTCGGTGATTCCGGATACAATTCTTTTTTTCAAATCTTCGGGTATTGATTCTTCCAAGATAATCACATCTTTCCATTCGTATTCTTCGCCGGTTTCAATGTCAATCGCTACGGATTCGTTTCGACCAAGCCAACTTCTGAATCCTTTTTTCAACTTATTTCGTGAACGCGCTGCCAGTCCGGCTAACTTATTAAAATCTTTATGAATCTCAATGCTGGCAAGTAACCTTCTAATTTCACTGTAACGTGCGGGATGTCGAATTCCGTATTTCGTAATTAAATCGAACAAAGCTTCAATAGACGGTTTAATAACATTCTGTTTGCGGCATTTTTCTACTTCTTCGAAAATTATTTTTTCGAGAGTTTCGAGATTTTCTTTCCCCTTGCTTTCGGCAATAATTGATTCGTTAAGTGCAGGATCAAGGAAGTCCGGATCGTAATCAATATGTAATCTGAGTAATCTGTAAAATGTTTCGGTTTTAATTTTCGGAATCGCTTTCTTAAATAATTCCCTCCGGCATTCCAAATTACTTACGAGAAACGGTAATTCGATGAAATGCAAAGCGATTTTAAAAAGTTTATCCGTTTCGTCTTCAAGAAGATATGAAAAATAGTCCAGCCCTTTTTGAGCAACCTGATTGTCATTACTCCTCAAATGCAGAATCGCATAATGTATTCCTTCCAAGGATTTTTCGTTGCCAGTAAAGATTGCTTGCAAATGTCTTTTTGTTTCTTCATCCAAGTCATCTATTGCTTCCGAAGAGTAAATGGTTATGCTATTTTCCGGAATATACTGTCTTTGCCATTGGATTATATTTTCGCCGGCGAATTCAAACAAATTACGGTTTCCGCACCAATATAAAGGATTGGTAAGCAATTCTTGTAATTCTATCTTATGCGAATCAATTTTATAATCATCATCCCCAATTCTGAAAATTTTATGTTGATCCTCAATCCTAAACACATTCAAGTGTTGATTTAATTTCGGTATGGCAATTCCTCTTTCATCGGCAATGATATCCGTACTCAAACAACCTTTTTCTCTCAGGAACCAATTAGGCACACGGATCTCGATGTTATCGACAAAAATCGATGTATGATTTTTAGTGTACATCGACTCGATAATTTCTTCGAAGTTTTTTTCAATGACCCGCCTTTTGTAAGTTCCTTTTGGGGTAAGTTCGCCGTAGTCGGCTGAAAACATTCTATCGATAATACGGAAATCCACTATTCTCTCAAAAGGCGCTAAAAATTTATTCACCGAAACTATAGCCGAAGCGAAATAATCTTTAAGCTCTTGTTCTGTCATTTTTTTCAACATGGAATCCTTAATTTCATAATCGGGATATATTAATACCGTATTGAAAGGCCTATGATCACCGACAAGAAAAACTTGTTTAATGTTTTCAAAATCTCTAAAGTAATTTTCGATTCTTTGCGGGGCAATGGTTTCGCCTTTAATATTCTTGTATATCTCTTTTTTTCTATCGATAATTTCGATAAAACCGTTTTCGTCCTCTTTCATTATATCGCCAGTGGGGAACCAGCCGTCTTTATCGAACGGACTTTCCGCATTATAATATCCCATCATCACATAAGGACCTCTGATAAGCAACTCACCGTCGTCGGCAATTTTAATTTCGATACCGGGCAAGGCTTTACCTAAAGAGTCGGGCACGTATTCTCCGGGCGGTGTCATCGTAATACCTCCGGTAGCTTCGGTCATTCCGAACCCGCTCATCAATTCGATTCCGTTTTTTTGGAAAAACTGAAAAATTTCGGCCGGCAAATAACCTGCGGCTGAAAGTCCCCATCTTAAACTTCCGCCTGTCGTTTCTTCCACGGTTTTTCTGATTATTGATTCGTCGTCCAATTCTATATTAACTTTGCTACCAACATATTCATAAAGCTGAATCCATTTTTTCGGAATGCTGATAAAAATCGTAGGACGTACCATCTGCATATTTTCCAGCATTGTCTCGAGTGAAGGATTTTCCATAAAAGAATACGATGCTCCCCAAAAAATACTTCCCATCATTTCCAACCATCTACCGAAGGTGTGATAAAGCGGAAGATATGATAAGAATCTGTCCTGGTCGCCTATTTCCGGAAGCGCCATCGCTCTACAAAATCTTTTGTATACGATGTTCATTTGCGAAAACATTATTCCTTTCGGTTCCCCCGTAGTTCCCGAAGTATACATAATAGTTGCTAATGAAGAAGTATCTACGGCGTCGACCAAATCTTTCTCCGTTTTTTCATCATAATGTTTTGCAAATTCCAAAAACTCATTAAACGTAATCACCCACTTTTCCGCACTGGAACCTTCTATCAAAACTACTTTTTTGAGATTCGGGACATCGTTCTTTATTGATTTAATTTTCGAGAGTTGTTTCTCATTGGATACAAAAGCTATTTCCGCTCCCGTTTGCTTTAGAATAAATTCTATATGTTGGGGCACCGAATTTGCAGGTATCATTATATTCACGATACCGGTTGTTAAGCATGTCAAATCCAGCTCAACCATTACAAGGCTGTTTTCCATAAGAAAAGCAACTTTGGGTTCTTCCGGTTCCAATTCCGAAATTAAACCGACCAATGCTTTTTTGTACGTATTTATTTTTTCGTCAATTTCCTTCCAAGTATATTGGGTTTTAACTTTTCCGCGTAGGACATTAAATAAAGTTTTGTTTTCATAATCGGAAAGTCTCTGGCGGAAAAGCTCGCGCACGTTAAAATTGCTTGATTTTATTAACTCATATATTAATTTATCCCACTTTCTATCGTTATAGATTTTCTTAAGAAATGATGGAGTTCGAAATAAATTTAAGTATTGATGTATTAAATTCAAATTTATTTGACTTTCATCAGATTCATTTAATTTGAGAAGATTATCTCCGAGTTCAAAATAAATTTGCGGATCGACATTCGCCATCATTTCTCCGGCAAGTTGGCTTGGAACCGTAGCGGAGAAAATTTCAAATAAATTTTTTCGAATTTCTTCATTACCGGCAATATCCGGCTTCTCAAGAAATTCACGAAGAACATCATTAAATTCTACGCCTATCTTTTTTAATTGATCTTCGTCAAGTGCCGATTTGCCCGCAAGAATCCGGTTTTTCAAATCGGTTAATTGAAAGCTTATATTGTCTCCGGTATTCATTTTATATTATAAATTTTTATGGTGATATTTGTTTACTGAAAGATATAAATTTGCGGGACAAATAAAAAAGGGGCATTAAGCCCCTTCATCATAAATTACCGTGAAATTAAATTTATTTTATTCCCGCAATCTCTTCCATCATTGCCGTGGTAATGGATTTGGGACGTTCGATCGGATATCCCAAAGCCCTGTCCCAAATTATGTTGGCACAAACACCAAGCGCCCTACCGACACCAAACAGTACGGTGTAATAATCATATTCCTTCAAACCGTAATGCCATTGGATAACGCCGGATTGTGCATCGACATTAGGCCACGGATTTTTTGCTTTACCGTGTTCTTTCAAAATAGGAGGAACAACTTTGTAAAGTACATCGACGTATTTGAAGATAGGATCATCCGGGAGATGTTTCAAACAGAATTCCCTTTGCGCCATATAACGCGGATCCGTTTTACGCAAAACGGCGTGACCAAATCCCGGTATAACCTGACCTGAATTAAGAGTATCCCAAACAAATTTTTTCATTTCCTCTTCGGAAGGAACTTTGTCGCCCATTTTTTTCATTATACCTTGAATCCAACGTAAAACTTCTTGATTTGCCAAACCATGCAGAGGACCTGCCAATCCGTCTAGCATTGCGGAAATGGAATAATAAACATCTGAAAGGGCGCTTGCAACCAAATGACCTGTATGAGCGCTTACGTTACCACTTTCGTGATCGCTGTGCAAAATGAAATACAAACGTGCAACATCATCGTAAGGTTTATCGATTCCCATCATGTGTGCAAAGTTTCCGCCCATATCCAAATGGGGATCGGGAGGAATAATATCACCGTTTTTATATTTGTGGCGGTAAATAAAAGCGGCAATTTGCGGCAATTTTGCCAAAAGGTTCAACGCATCCTCGTACATCGGGTCCCAATAATCCATTTTACTCATTCCTTCGTTGTATCTTTTTACAAAAACAGATTCTTTTTCCATCGATACGATAGCGGCAGAAAACATCGCCATAGGATGTGAATCTTTCGGCATCGCCCTTAAAACATCGAAAACATATTCGGGTACCATTTTACGTTTGTTGAATTCTTCGGCAACCGCATTTACTTCTTCTTCGGTCGGGATATCCCCGGTTAGTAATAAGTAAAAGAAACCTTCGACGTACGGCATTTCGCCGCCAGGAACTTTAGGCAATTTTTCCAGCACTTCAGGAATTGTATAACCTCTAAATCGTATACCTTCGTAAGGGTCGAGGTAAGATATATCGGTAGTTAAGCATTTAACACCCCGCATGCCGCCAATAACTTGAGCGATTGATACATCGGAAACTTTTACATCTCCGTATTCCTTTAGCAACCTGGTTGTTCTTGGTCGCCAACCGACAATTTTCTCGTACAATTTTTCTTTTAAGTTTGACACGGCAACCTCCTTTTCTTAAAACTAAAATATAATTCAGCGTTTTTTTACGATCTAAAATATCATATAAAAAGAGCTTTATAACTTATATTGAAATATACAATTTTGCATGAATTTATCATAGCATAAATTTGCCAACCTAAAATATTTTTATGCTCTATTCGCTTTTAATCAACTTTTCAATCTTATCCGCAGCGGTTTTCCCGCTCTTAACCGCCGATTCTATAGTGGAAGGCAATTTTGTATTTGTCCAATCTCCCGCAAAAACCAAATTTTTGTACGGCGCCTTAACCGAATTTCTCGCACGTTCAAATTGTAAAGAAGAAACAAACGTTGCCCGTTTTTCTTTTATAATCAATATATCTTTTACATTCTTTCCGGTGAAATCCGGGAAATATTTAGTCAACTCTTCCGTAACCTTCGAACGGATTATTTCTTTAGGCAATTTTATCAATTCCGTTGCATTACTTTTTACAAGTGTGATGTGTTTTTCGTGAACAAACAACCAATGAAAAAATGAACCGGTAAACCCGTAAAACTTTTCATTAAATTCATAATTATTTAACCATAAATGTATTGACAGAATCGGTGATACCTCGAATTTTTCAAGTAGATTCTCATCGAGTCCGTTCTTCCGTATTTGCAAATAATTTGCGACCGGCACCGCCGAAATCACATAGTTGAATCCGGAATACATATTCTTATTCGTAATAATTTTTGCTATTCGCCCGTTTTCAATTTCGAAACTTGTCACTCGCTCGTTTAACTTTACAACATTCCCCTTTTCACGTAAAAATTTCTCCGAAGGTTCGCAATATAAATCGCTCAAGCCGGTCTGAGGAATAATTAATGTGGACGCTTTGTTGCCGCGGAGGAACATCTCTATCAAAATCTCGCGGAAAACCAACGCAGATGCGCGTTCTGCTGTTGTATTGAAAGCTCCTACAATCAATAAATCCCAAAAATATTTCCTTGCGTTTCCCGTTTGGCGGGTTTTGTTTAACCATTCTTCAATACTTAAATCTTTAAGTTTTGCTTCCGGTGTAAAAGGAAGTTTGGCAAAAAAACGGGTTAATGCCATTTTATCTTTTAAATCGAATCGCGGAAACGAGAACAGTGCATACATAAGATTAAAAGGATATAAAGTGGAATTCCCGCCTAATTTTAATTGCTCGCCACCATTTTCCACAAGGTTCAATTCAAGCGATTTTTGAAAATAGAGTTTATCCAATGAACCGATTTCGCGTAAATAATTAAGAGTGTACGGATAACATCCCATTAAAATATGTTGACCGTTATCCACAAAATCGTCATGCTTTTCAACGGGAAACGAATAAGCCCTTCCGCCTAATTTCGGCGAGGATTCGAGTAAGATTACTTTGTGATTTGATTTTGAAAGATAAACCGCTGAGGAAAGTCCGGCAAAACCGCCGCCGATTATAACAATTTCGTCCATTAATAAACTAAACGATATTTAAGCCATACACCCAAAGCAATGAATACTTTATCGAATTTGGAAACTTTAATTTCTTTCTCAAAGACATTAAAATTTTGAGCTTCAAGTTTTTTCAAAAGTTTATAATAGATATGCTGCATTGCACGCGCAGGAAACAAAGCGGGTTTATCCGCAACATCCAAACTTTCATCAGCTAAACGGAAGAATTCTTCCGCGCGTTTTGCCTCGAATCTCATAAGTGATACGAAGTTGGAATTATATACATGATTAAACAACTCTTCTTCGGTGTAATTGAATCTTTCGAGATCTTCTTTCGGCAAATAAATTCTTCCGCGATCGGCATCTACTTTTACATCGCGCAGAATATTGGTCATTTGTAAAGCCATCCCCAAGTAAACGGCGTAGTCTTTTGTGGATTCTTTTTTATACCCGAAAATTGGGATGCACATAAGTCCGACTGTTGATGCAACATGATAACAGTATTTTCTTAAATCTTCGAAATTCAAAAATCTGTTTTGCTGCAAATCCATTTCCATGCCCGCTATCAAATCGTAGAAAGGTTCGAGCGGAATATTAAATTGTTTAATCGATTTGGCCAGTTTGTTCAAAATTTGGTATTCTGATTTTCCAACCAAAGCTTTTTCGAGCTCTTTCCGCCATTTCCGCAATTTTTCATATTTCAAGTCATCGGTCTCGTTTCCGCTATCGATAATATCGTCGGTAGTTCTGCAAAAAGCATAAACGTTATTCATTGCTTCCCTTTGGGCTGGAGGCAACAGACTGAAAGCATAGTAAAAACTGCTTTTGCTTTTTTTTGCTATTTCTTTGCTTGAGTTCATTTCACTATGGTTTTAATTAATAAACCGGCAAAATCCAATTTATTCAACGAAGGTCTTTTTCGCAATACATTATAATCATTTTTTTTTATCTTGTAAAGAATCTTTTTTCCCCCTAAAATCGTCCAACGAATTTCATGTTTTAACATACCCGGCAGATATTCAATAATTCTTTCTCCTTCTTCGAACATTTTCCGCGCACGCGAAACTTGAAAAGCCATCAATTCTTTGAATTGCTTGTTGGTTGTTTCGCTCTTAAACAAATCTTCCGTAACGCCGAACCGGCCTAATTCGTCTTGAGGAATGTATATTCTGCCTTTTGCAAAATCTATAGAAACATCCTGGTAAAAATTAGTAAGCTGCAATGCCGTACAAATTTTATCGGAATAATTTTTTGCTTTTTCACTATCAATTTTCCAAAGCTCAAGGATCAGACGGCCAACGGGATTTGCGCTTCTCGAACAATAATCCGACAATTCATTAAAATCAGAATATTTCTTTTTCAAAACATCCTGTTTGAAAGCAGAAAGTAAATCGAAAAAATATCTGTCCGTCAAATTAAATTCCGTTATAGTATTTTTAAGAGCTGCCCAAAAAGGATCTTTCGGAAGCGTAGAAAGTGCTAATCGTAATGAGTTTTCATATTCACTTAATTTTCTAAGTCTTTCTTCATCCGGTAAATTCCCTTCATCCGCAATATCATCGGCAATACGGGCGAATTTATAAATTACCGCAACGTGTTTCCTTAAATGTTTCGGGACTAGGAAAGATGCAACCGGAAAATTTTCATAGTGTCCGGAAGCATAATTTAGAGCCTGGTTGTATTGTTCAGTCAGCTCATTTGATTTATTTACGATGTTCATCAAGTTTTACCGGTGAAATTAAAAAGGCCGAACCAAAAGTTTATGATAAAATTTATACTTCGGTGTGCAGTGAAAACTTACTTTCGAATCGGCCTCGAAGTTGTGCCCGGAACAGGACTCGAACCTGCACGGGATTACTCCCACTAGACCCTGAACCTAGCGTGTCTACCAGTTTCACCATCCGGGCAATTTTACATATTCAAAATTAAGCAGAACAAAAGATTTAACAAAATATCATTCGTCAATTATTTCTTTCGCTTCATGCGAAAGGCTGTCAGGTTTCCAATATTTGGTAAAGATTTTCACTGCCGTATCCCTTTCCGCACTGAATGTTCGCGGAATATCTTTTATGTTAATATAATCTTCAACTATACCCGATTTACAGTCGGGAGAATATAATTTCGGATCTCCTAATTCATATATCGATTCTTTACAAAACTTAACACGAACAATGTTCCCGCTTTTCGGTAGCTCGAAATCTTGTTCGGGTAACGCTAAAGAATCATAAACTTCACGCATAAAATTAGACCAAATCGGGTTTGCAGCTTTTGAACCTTGACCGTATGAACCTGTAAAAGTTATTCTTCTGTCGTCAAATCCCACCCAAACACCTGCGGCAAGTTGTGGAGTAAATCCCATAAACCAAGCATCGCCGTAATCTTGGGTTGTACCGGTTTTCCCCGCAGCAGGTCTGTAAAAATGATGGATTACTCTGGTGCGGATTCCCGTTCCTTCATTAATTACGGTTCTTAGCATATCCGTAATTAAAAATGCGGTTTCTTCCGAAATTGCTTCTTTGGTCTGAGAAAAAAAGTTATCAATTAAAATTCCGTTCTTGTCTTCAATCTGCAAAATCGAAAGCGGTTTGTTATAAATTCCGTTATTTGCTATTGTAGCATAAACGCTCACCAAATCTAACGGAATTACTTCGGAAGTACCTAGTGCGATTGAAGGAACAAGATTCAGCTTAGTTGTAATTCCCATTCGTCTGGCATAATCTGCTACTTGCCAAAGCGGAACGTATCCTTCTATTATTAAACGTGCACTAACCAAGTTTACTGAATTTTTTAACGCTTCCCTTAACGTTAGAAACCCTCCGGTGGATTTGTCAAAGTTTTTCGGATTCCAATTATCTTGTCCGTACTCAAATTCTTGATTAAGAATCGGATATGCCGGGTACAATCCATTATCCAATGCAACCGTGTAAATAATCGGTTTGAACGATGAGCCCGGTTGTCTTTTAATTTGAGTAACGTGATTTAATCCGTAACTAAATTCTTGATTTCTTCCGCCTACCATTGCTTTAATTTCGCCGGTAGCTACATCTAAAACAACAAAACCTACTTCTATTTGTTGTGCAGCTTTTTGTACCGAATCGACAAACGCTACATTTTTCTTCAAGGATTCGTATAGTTCTTTCTTCTTTTCACCTTTTGCTTTTTTATAATCTTTCCGCGCTTTTATTGCTTTATCCAATAAATCATCGAGAATATCCCGATGTTTACGCCAATTCCAATGTTTATCGAATGTTTTTTGAAATTCATCGAGATGCTCCTTTACAACTCTGGCGGCAATCCTTTGCATGCGCGTGTCTAAAGTTGTAGTTATGCTTAATCCGTCCTCGTATAAGTCGTATCCGTATTTTTCCGACATTCGGTCGAGTTGTCTTCTTACATATTCAACAAAATGCGGTGCAATTATACTCTGCACACCTCCGGCAAATTTATTTTTTTCCAACTTTATCGGTTGCTGCTTGAGGGAATCATATTCTTCTTTTGTTAAGTAACCAGTTGTAACCATATTGTACATTACAAGATTCCGTCTTCGTAATGCATTATCGTAGTGCTTTATTGGATTGTAGTAAACCGATGACTTGAGTAAGGCAACAAACAAGGCAGCTTCGGGGAGCGTTAAATCCTTTGCCGGTTTATTAAAATATATTTGAGATGCCATTTCAATTCCATACGCACGATTACCGAAATATGACGTATTGAAATACATTTCCAAAATTTCTTTTTTAGTATATGTTTGCTCAATCTGAACCGCCGTTATCCATTCTCTTATTTTCCGGACGATCGTTTCAAACAAAGTTTCCCTAGTTGTTTTAAGTTTATAGAGATTTTTTGCTAATTGTTGAGTGATGGTACTGGCACCTTCGCGTTTGAAAAGAAAAACGTTTTTGAGCATTGCTTTAATAAATCTTTCGATATCAACGCCCCAATGATCGTAAAATTTTCTGTCTTCCGTAGCAATAAGTGCTTCGATTACGTAAGGAGGAAGGCTGTCAATATGAACTTCAATCCTATTTTGCCGGAAAAATTGCCCTATTTTTACTCCATCCGAACTGTAAACATTTGTAGCTAAACTTTGTTTCGGATTTTCCAATTGTTCAAGTGAAGGTAATCCGCTTATTATATGATGATAAAAAAGGTATCCACCGATAATAAACGCAACAACTAAAAAACCGGTAATCGACCAAAGAATTTGTTTACCGCTTAGTTTTATTTTCTTATTCGATTTCTTTTCTTTTCCTTCCGAAGGCATATTATTCCCATTTAATTATCTCGAATACTTCACCGGAAAATTTTCCGTAAAGAGGTTCAAATAACCAAGCACCTAAGTTAACGTAAAAACCTTGTTTGTATGCAATGTATTTGATTCGGTGAGTATGACCGAAAACAACATAATCAAATCCGTTATCAATCAATTCCTTTGCTTTGGAAAAAAGACCGTCTTCTTCGCTATAGTTTTTCGAACCCGTATATTCTCTACTGGTTTTACTTGTTGAACTTGCCAACCAAATTCCAAGATCGGGATGAATTAATGAATATAATCCTTGTGCAATTTTACTTCTTAAAATCTTTTTCAGTATTTTATATCCCAAATCGTTTGCTACGAAGTCATCACCGTGATCTATAAAAAACTTCTTTCCGTTAAATTCCTTTTTCAAAGTTGAGTAATAGATTTTCAACCCTAATTCCGATTCAAAAAAATCGCGATGCATAAAATCGTGGTTGCCTATTATATAATGAACCGGAATGCCACCGGAAGTTAATTCTTCTAAAGCAGTAAAAGTTTTATGATATCCCTTTTGAATAACTTTTCGATATTCAAACCAGTAATCGAACAAATCGCCTACAATAACTAACTCATCGCAATTTGATTTTGCGAAGTTTAAAAACTTAACGAATCTATCCTCTTTTTCCCTCTCTTTTTCCTTCGATTCGAGTCCGAGATGTAAATCCGATACAAAAAAAACGGTCTTATTCAATACTTTGCTTAAAATTGATTATAAATAACTTATAAATCTAAGAATTTTTATCGAAACTTTTGATATAAGGTTTTCTTAATTCGTTTGGTATTCAATCCATTACTTTTTCAAATTTTGCAAGAAGTTGATTTTCCGGATCGAAAATTACATCCATAGGTTTAAATTTTACATCCATATTCAGAATTTTTATTTTATCCGAGAATATAAAACTTGTATCTGTTTTCTCACCGGAAATTCCTCTAACCCTAAGAACAATAGGAAGTTTATAAACATCATAACCGTCTTGTATTTGTTTTAACTTGATTGTAACGGGGAAAATATTTTCACTTACAGAATCCGCTAAAAATTCATATCGAATAACGGGGATTCCCTTTCCCTCGTAAATCCATTGCTTAAAAAAGTCATCCAATTTTTTACCGGTGACGGTTTCGCAAATATTCTGAAAATCCCGGGTTGATGCATTTTTATACTTAAACTTATTATAATAGTTCCGTAATATTTCAAAAAAATTTTCATTTCCCACTTCATAGCGTAACATATGCAAAACCCAAGCTCCTTTGTTATAAACCACTTTATCGAATAGGTTTTTACCGGGATCGTATAACTTCTTACCTTCAAACCTGCCGAATTTTTCCATCATAGTTGATATAAGTGCATCACGCCCGGATTTTCTTTCGTAAAAAAGTGCTTCTGAATAGGTTGCAAAACCCTCGCTTAACCAAATATCTTTCCAAGACTTGACCGTAACAGCATCGCCCCACCATTGATGCGCCAACTCGTGAACGTAAACGTCATCGAAAAATTGCCTTCCGCTTATAAAGTTTGAACCAATGCCTGTAATCGTTTGGTGTTCTATTGCGCCGAGTTGCCACAAGAATTCCGCTACTCCGTATTTTTCTTTCAGAAACGGATACTCGCCAAACATTCCGGAAAAAACTTTTAATGCTTCGACATTAACTTGAAAATCTTTTTTTGCTTCTTCCAGATGTCCGGGAAAGACAAAATATTCCACTTTCATCGAATCGTTCTTTCCGTAAACAAACACATCTTGAAAGTGAACATATTTTGCCGAGTAAACAGAAATTAGATAAGTTGAAATCGGATAGATAATTTTCCAATGATAAGTTTTTTTGTCCCCGTTTATATTGATCCCCGCCAGCTTTCCATTGGAAACCGAAACAAACGAAGAATCGTTTGTAATAAAAACATCTGCTGTAGCTTTATCCGTCGGCAAATCGTTACACGGAAACCAAGTGGAAGCAAATACCGGTTCGCTAAGCGTGTAAATTACCGGAGATTCTTTATAATTGCCAAAGACAAACGATCCGAAGCCCATGCTTTCCGGTGTGCCGGAATAAACGATGGTGATCATAACCGAATCAGAATTCGCACTTCCCTCTATATAAATATGCTTTTCGTCTCTCTCGTAACCGGTTTTTTGCCGGTTTATCAAAACAGAATCTACTTTTAAATTATCATAAAAATTCAACGCGATTTTTTCACCTTGAATAACTTTAATTTTAACGGTTGTTTCACCTTTGATTTTTCTTTCTGCGGGAAATAGTTGTAATCGCAACGTATAATGCAAAACGTCTATGTTTTTTTGATCATCCGAAAAATAATTATCGAGCACTTTCGTATTATCTATATAAAATTCGATTGTACTTTCGTTTATGTTGCCGTTTTTCAAAAAATACAAAGCTTTCTCGATTTGCGGACGGAATATAAAAAAAAGGACAAGAGGTAAGCTTATCGAAAAAAATGCCACCATTGCCAACTTATTTTTCTTGACTTTCATATCTTATATAATTAAATATAGAAAAAGTATTTTGCTCTTTAATTTAGTGAATTTAACATTAATCCAATAACATAAACACGCTACTAAAAATTAGGGTAAAACAATGGCTTTCATCGGCTCGTCAATTGTTCGCGATACCATTACAATGATTTTAGCCGGCGGTATGGGCGAAAGATTACTTCCTCTTACTGCTTACCGTACAAAACCTTCCGTTCCTTTCGGGGGGAAATACAGAATTATCGACTTTGCGCTTTCCAATTGTCTGAATTCGGGTTTAAGGAAAATCTACGTTCTCACCCAATACAAATCCGATTCGCTTAACAAACACATTTACGAAGCGTGGAATATATTTCATCCGGAATTACGGGAATTTATTTATACCATTCCGCCTCAGCAAAAGCTGGGCAGTTATTGGTATAAAGGAACCGCCGATGCAATTTACCAAAATTTGAATTTGTTGGAACCGGAGTTTAACAAATGGGTACTTGTACTTTCCGGCGATCACATTTACAAAATGGACTATTTGAAGATGATCCAATACCATACGGAGAAAAAAGCAGACCTCTCCATTTCGTGTATTGTTACTGAATCGGAAAAAGCTTCCCGCTTCGGTGTTATTGAAATTGATAAAGATTATAAAGTTTTATCGTTTATTGAAAAACCTGAAAAACCTCCGGAAATTCCGAAACGCCCAGGCTACTCATTAATCAACATGGGGATTTACGTTTTTTCAATCGATGTATTGATTTCGGTTTTCGAAAGAATGATCGAGCAAAACGTTCCTTATGTGGATTTTGGTAAAGACGTGATTCCATTTATGATTAAAGAAGGTTACGATATTTACGGATTCAGATTTGAAGACGAAAACAAAAAAGCCGAACCTTATTGGGTCGACGTAGGAACGATAGACAGTTATTATACGGCAAATATGGATTTAATAAGCGTTAATCCGGAATTTAACTTATACGACGTAGATTGGCCCTTGCGCACCCGCCAATTACAATCACCTCCGGCAAAAACCCTTTCCCATGAAGGAGAACGAATCGGTCGGGCGATTAATTCGCTTATTACTGACGGAACAATTATTTCGGGCGGACTTGTTGAACGCTCGATATTAGGACCTAACGTCCGTGTTAATTCTTATACATACATTACGGATTCTATAATTATGGATAATTGCAATATCGGAAGACATACACGGATAAGACGCGCGATTATCGATAAGAATGTTGTTGTGCCCGAAGGAATGGAAATAGGTTTTGATCCCGACAAAGACAGGAAACTATTTAAAGTTACCGACACCGGAATAGTTGTTGTTCCTAAGAATTATGTGTTTAAGTAAAGTTTGATAACCTTCCACTTTATCATTTAAACAATTTCATCTTTGATATATTTATTTGATTTTTTATATTTTTGTTAATACCAATAAATATTTAAAATTTAAGGGTTTTCCATGAAACTAAAAGCTTTATCTTTTTTTGTATTTACTTTAATATTTTTTTCATGCAGCACACCGAATAAAGTTACGGTAACGTCATTCTCTCCTACAGGGGAAGTTGAGAAATACACAAACTTTACCATAAAGTTTGACAAAGAATTAGCACCGGATACGTTAATAGACAAATGGGTCAAAGATGATTTCATTAAGTTCGAACCCGCAATAAACGGCAAATATAAATGGCTCTCCCCTTCCAAATTATTATTTTCACCCGAAGAACCTTTAGAACCGATGCAAAAATATAAAGCTGTTATAACTGATAAGGTTTTATTCAATAAGAATCTAAAACCCGATTTTAATACATACGGATTCCATACTCAGGATTTTGCCGTTACGAAAGCTGAATTTTTTTGGGATCATATTCCACATAAAAATTATCAATTGCAACTTTTCTCAAATCTTTATTTTAATTACAAAGTCAATCCCGATACTATAAAAAACTACATCAAAATAATTTTAAATGGTAAAGAAATAAGTGAGTTTAAAATCAATAGTCCGACTCCCACAAAAGTATTAGCAATTAACATTGGCACTGTTCAACAAGCGCGCAAGCCCCAGGAAATAAAGATACTCATAAAAAAAGGATTGAAATCGAGTATTGGCGGTACTCCTCTTTCGACGGATGTTTCGTTCGATGAATCGATTCCACCGATATCCGAACTTGAAATAACCGATGTAAATTCCGGCTCTGATAATAATAACATGTGGATTAGCATCTCAACCACACAAAAAGTTGATAAAGATAAATTGAAGGATTACATCGAAATAAATCCCGAATGTAAAGTGAAGTTTGTCGTATTGGACAATAAAATCAGAATCGTTTCCGATTTTAATAATGAACCGACCATAAAAATAAAAATTAAAAAAGGATTACCAGGATTGTACGGCGGAAAACTTAGCGAAGACTTTGAACAAAAAGTTACTTTGGTTAATCTTGCCCCGTTTATAGAATTTGCAGACAGAACGGGAATGTATCTGTTGAAAAACGGTGAAAAAAACTTGACGGTGAAGGTATTAAATATTGATAAAATATCAGTAACCGTTTTCAAAATTTTTCAAAATAACTTAGTTCATTTTTTTAACAGCAATAGATATGCGTATGAAGATGAAGATAGTTATTCCGACTATTACAATCTTTATGAAAACGGGAAAAATATTTATCACAAAGAGATCACGGTTAATGGGAAAAAGAATAAAGAAAAGGATATAATCATTAGTTTGAAAGATTTGCCCGAAGGGAAATTCAAAGGAATATATCTTGTTCGAGTAGATGATTCCGAACACAGATGGAGAAACGATTATAAATTAATATCGTCTACCGACTTAGGCATTATAGCGAAACGTTCGAGAAGAAATCTGATGGTATTTGTAAATTCCCTTTCCACGGCGGAGCCTGTTGTAAACGCTAAGGTTACGGTTATCAGCACCAATAATCAAAAAATACTTACACAAAAAACAGATGCGGACGGAATAGTAATCTTCAACAATTATGTCGATCTTATTAAAGGTTTTTCAGGCAGGTTGGTTTTGGTTGAGCACGAAGACGATTTTAATTTTATTGATTTCAGAAAAAATTACGTGGAAACTTCCCGCTTTGATGTAAGCGGTAAAAATTCTTACATAAAATACAATGCATTTTTATACTCGGCAAGAAACCTTTACAGACCCGGAGAGAAAGTTTATTTATCGGCGATATTACGGGATAATAACATCAACGTAATAAACAAATTACCTCTGAAGTTAAAAATCGTTAAACCTCAAGGCGGTACGCTGGAAACTTTCAGTCCGAAATTAAACGAACAAGGCTCCTTTGAAATTTCATTCACGCTTCCCGACTATGCTCAAACAGGCACGTATAAAGCAATTTTAAAGATAGCTTCCGGCGGTCATCTTGCCACATACAATTTTTTCGTGGAAGAATTTGTTCCCGACAAAATGCGTGTTACGGTTGAGAATAATAAAAACCATTACAAACCAGGTGATAGTTTAATAACAAAAGTAAATTCGGAATATTTTTTCGGAGCGAAGGCTTCGGGTCTTAAAGTGGAAGAAGAAATTCAATTAAAAGAACAATCTTTTTTCAGTTTACGTTTTCAGGATTTTAATTTTTCAAATTTTTCATTAAAGGGAAAATCAATATCCAAAACCATTTTAGAAGGCAAAACAAATAAAGACGGTATTGCCGAAATAAAATATACAATACCCGATTCAATTGTTTCCGGTGGAGTTTATAAAGGAATTCAATTTATAAGCGTGTTCGATCCGACCGGAAGAACGGTAAATAAGATTTCGTCTTTTAAAGTATTCCCCCGAAATTATTACCTCGGGATAAGAAACAGTGGATATTACTTAAGTACAAATAGCAATATTCATTATCAGTTTGTTGCGGTTGATGATCACGATAATCCTATTGATAATTTCAAAGCTACGGTAACCCTTGCAAAATACCGGTGGAATACCGTGCTCAAAAAGAACAGTGAAGGAAAATTTTATTACGACTCGGAATGGAAACCTCAAATTGTATGGAATAAAAACATAACAATGACAAAATCCCCTTACGATTTTTCGTTTACCGTTGATAATACAGGAGAGTATGAAATCAGAATTTCCAAACAAGGAGAAGAAGGATATGTAAAACATAGATTCTACGCCTACGGCTGGGGTAGCCGTTCGTATTCTTCTTTCGGAGTAAGCCGGGACGGCAAAATTGAAATGGTGCTTGATAAAAAAAGTTATCAACCCGGGGAAAATTGTAAAATATTATTCAAAACCCCGTTTTCCGGCAGAATGCTTGTAACTTTGGAAAAGGATTCGATTTATTATTACGGTTTCGTCAATGTTGAAAAGGGTTCGGCTGAATTGACTCTCCCAATAAAAGAAATATATTTACCGAACGTTTACGTTACGGCTACATTATTCAGACCGCATTCCGCTAAAAATATGGCGCCGTTTATTGTTGGTCACGGTTTTCAAAACATTAAAGTAGAAAAGAAAGAATATCACTTACCAGTTGAAATTATTGCTCCAAAAAAAATTAAGCCGAACAGAACCCAAACCGTTACGGTAAAAACCAGACCGGAACAAAATATTTACGTTACGTTAGCAGCGGTTGACGAAGGCATATTGCAACTTAAGAATTATCAGACACCCGATCCATATCATTTTATGTATGCAAAGCAAGCTCTTAAGGTTGCAACTTATGACGTTTACAAATTCCTTTTACCCGAAATTCTGGCGCTTCAAACGTCTCCGGGCGGCGATGCTATGGAAAAACAAATTCAGAAACGGGCGAACCCGATAAAATCGAAAAGATTTAAACTTTTATCATTGTGGAGCGGAATTAAGAAAACCGATTCAAATGGAGAAGCCAAAATCAATTTGAAAATCCCGCAATACAACGGTGAACTCCGGTTAATGGCAATTGCATATAAGAATAAAAGTTTTGGAAGCGCTTCCTCTCCAATGAAAATAGCAGATGATTTGGTAATCGAACCTCAAATTCCGCGGGTTTTAACAATTACCGATAAATTAACAATGCCGGTAACTTTGATAAATAATACCGCTAAAAAAGGGAACGTAAAGGTTACGGTAAAAGTAAAAGACCCGCTGGTTCTTCTTTCAAAGGAAACGCAAGAAGTATCGATTGAACCGCATAATTCCGCCGTGGCAGAATTTGAAATTTTAACCAAGCCGAAAATCGGCAATTCCAAAATTACTATTTCTACTTCAGGAATTGCCAAATCAAAAGTGGAAACCGAAATTTCCATCAGACCGAATTTACCCTTGGTAACAACCAGCGGCACCGGAATTATTAACGGGGGCGATGAAGAAAAAATCGAGTTTCCTACAAATTATGTGAAAGGCACGGTATCAAGCAAATTGATCATCAGTAATTTCCCAAGTATTAAATATGCCAAACAATTGAAGGAGCTTGTTCAATACCCTCACGGTTGCGTTGAACAAACCACTTCCAAATTATTTCCGCAATTATATTTTGACGATTTGGTTAAGCTGGTAGCGCCCGAAATATATGAACAAAACAACCCGACTTATTACATAAAAGCCGGAATTAAAAAACTTGAATCGATGCAAATGTATAACGGCGCTATTGCATATTGGCCCGGCGGAAATTATACTTATCCGTGGGGATCGACTTACGCAGCGCATTTTCTGTTCGAAGCTCAAAGAAAAGGATTTAAAGTAGATAAAACCGTATTGTCAAACCTGATTTCATATCTTTCGAATCTCGTGAAACAAAAAAGCGAAAGGGATTATTATTATTACGTAAACGGCAAAAGAATAATTAAAAAGCAAGCAAAAAAGGCGACCATATACGCGCTTTATGTTTTAGCTTTGGCAGGTCACAGCGATATTTCTACAATGAATTATTATCGCGCCAACCTTCATTTGGTGCCTGACGACATGATTTACATGTTAGCTGCCGCATACGCTTTGTCTAAAAAATGGGCTGCTGCATTCGATTTAATTCCCAAACAATATAGAATTATACAAGCTCAGCGCGAAACCGGCGGAAGTTTCGATTCGGAAATCCGAACGAACGCTATTGCCCTTAATATGCTGCTCGAAATCGATCCCTCTCATTCACAAATTCCTTTTATCATCGAATACCTTACAAATAAAGCGATGGATGCATACACAACGCAAGACAGGGCATTTCTGTTTTTAGCTTTGGGGAAAGCGGCTAAGAATTTGGCTCAGGAAAATTTGGCAATAGATATTTACGACGGCGAAAACCATATAGGTAAATATCATGGTAAAAATTTAATAATTCCCAACGGTAAGATTTCCGGTAATACTTTAACTTTGAAATCATCGGGAAAAGGCCAAGTTTACTATTACTGGGAACGCGAAGGAATTCCGGTTAATGTAAAAATAAAAGATGTCGATAAAGGTCTAAAGGTTAGAAGAAAATATTATGACTACAAGACAAATAAAGAAATAACAGACGGAAAATTCCGGCAAGGTCAATTGGTTTTATGTAAAATTTCCCTAACCGGATTAGATAGATCCGCCGAAAATATAGTAATTACCGATATAATCCCGGCAGGCGCTGAAATAGAAAATCCGAGATTAACCGGAACATCACGAGTGCAAATGGACACCAAACAAAAACTACACGTACAATATTCCGATATCCGGGACGACCGTTTGATTCTCTTTACAAACTTGAAAGCTAATAAAACAAAAGAATATTGGTATTTGTTACGCTTGGTTAACAAAGGGATTTTTATTGTACCGCCCATTACAGCCGATGCAATGTATGCTAAAGAATTTCATTCAATAAACGGGGGTACATTAATTTTCATACAATGATTCAGGTTAATAAAAAAGTCTTGGTTAAAAAAGCCTTTTTTTATGCGGTTGGGATAATAATCATAATTTTTCTTTTGGATATTATCTTCCCTTTACCAAACCTGAAAAGGTTTTCCAAAGCGGTATATTCGGAAAACGGCGAATTGCTCTCCGCATATCTTACAAAAGATGACAAGTGGAGATTGGAAACAAATATCGATTCCGTTTCGGAAACCGCGATAAAAGTAATTTTATTCAAAGAAGACAAATATTTTTATTATCATCCGGGTGTAAATCCTTTTGCCGTTGTCCGTGCTTTTATTGGTAATCTAACAGGTGAAGGAAGAATTTCCGGAGCTTCCACTATTACGATGCAACTTGTGCGGATTCTTGAGCCACACAAAAGAACATTATTCAACAAAATATTAGAAACGTTTAGAGCCTTTCAATTGGAACTTCACTATTCCAAAAAAGAAATTTTGAATATGTATCTCAGTTACGCTCCGTATGGCGGAAATATTGAAGGGATTACATCTGCGGCATACATTTATTTTAATAATGCCCCATCCCGGTTAAGCTTAGCCCAAGCTGCCGAACTTGCGGTAATACCGCAAAATCCGAATAGATACAGACCGGACAAGAATCCCGAACAAACGCTAATAAAACGGAATAAACTTTTAAGAAAACTTCTTAAAGCTCATTTGTTTTCGGAGAAAGACATAAATTTGGCACTACAAGAGCCCGTTTCCGGTTATAGATTTCGTTTACCGGATTTAGCTCAACATTTCAGCAATTATGTAAGCAGACTATCAGAAGAAAATCAATTACTTACAACTTTAAACTTAAAAACACAATTTATTGCCGAGCAATTATTACATCAACACATACAAAAACTTTCCCCGGAAGGCATTACAAACGGAGCAATACTTGTAATTAACAATAAAAGTCATCAAATAAAAGCTTATGTAGGTTCGGCAGATTTTTATGATGATAAAATTTCTGGTCAAGTTAACGGAATTAATGCCATTCGCTCGCCGGGTTCCACACTAAAACCTTTTTTATACGCTCTTCTTTTCGACAAAGGTTCGTTAACCCCGCAAACAAAAATTCCGGATATACCATTAAATTTCGGCGGATATCAACCGGAAAATTTCAATATGAAATTTCACGGCTACGTTTCCGCTCAATATGCATTGGCTAATTCATTAAACATTCCTGCGGTTTTACTTTTACAAAAGAGCGGTTTGAAAAATTTTATTACCCTGTTAGAACACCTTAAATTCAATTTCATAAAAAAAAGTAAAAGAAAGCTGGGACTTTCCACAATTTTGGGCGGTTGCGGTGTAAGTCTTTTTGAACTGGTTACGGCATACACGGTTTTTGCGAATAAGGGTAATTTATATATTCCGCAAATATTACTTAACAACAAAAATGATGCTCATACTACTGTTTTTTCGGAAGAAGCTTGCTACTTAATTTCTAATATTTTAAGCTCTAATGAAAGGCCGGACTTGGAAGTCAATTTTTTCCCCGATACGAAATTACCTAAGATTGCTTGGAAGACCGGTACCTCGCAAGGGAAACGCGATGCTTGGGCAATAGGTTACAATTCGAATTACACAATCGGTGTTTGGTTGGGGAACTTCGACGGAAAAGGAGCTCCGACATTAACCGGCTCGCAAAAAGCCGTGCCGTTGTTAATCGAATTATTTAATTCAATCGATTACGGTTCTTCAAATAACTGGTTCCCCTTTCCAAAAAATTTAGACGAACGGAAAGTTTGCGCGGAGTCTGGCTTGTTACCAAATCAATATTGTAAAAATTTTACGTACGATTATTTCATTAAAAATGTTACTAATAATAAAAAATGTGATATTCATAAAGAATTCTACGTTAGTAAAGACGAAAAAATCAGTTACTGCACAGAATGTTTGCCTAAAAAAAATTATATTAAAAAAGTTTACCCGGTTTACCCGGAAGTTGTATCATATTGGTTTAAGAGCCAAGGTTTACAATCAGACAATCCACCAAAACATAACCCCGGATGCATCGCTTCCTTTAACGATAAAGGACCAACAATTTTATCACCGCAAAAGGATTTTCAATATTATATTAACAAGGAAAGAAAAGAGAAAATACTTTTACAAGCGGTGACCGACGAAAAAGCCCATTTGATTTACTGGTTTGTCAATCAACAAATTAAAACAATTGTTTCCAGCGGCGCAAAGTTTTTTTATTCACCGGAAAGCGATTCGCTTTCACTCGTTTGCGTTGACGATTTGGGAAGAAAAAGCGAAATGAATGTAAAAATTATTTTCTACTGAATTTCCCTACTTGATAACATCCACAGAATCCTTTATACTTTGTGTTATGAAACCCGGATTAAAAGAAAAACTGGAAGCAATTCCCGCTTTACCCGGCGTTTATCAATTTCTGGATGCCAAGGGTAAAATTATTTACGTGGGCAAAGCAAAAGATTTGCGCAGCCGGATACGTTCATATTTTCAAAGCAATTTGGATTCCCCAAAAACCAAAGCGCTTGTATCCAAAATTGCCGATTTGGAAACCATTATTACCGATACCGAAATTGAAGCGCTCGTTCTCGAAAATAATTTAATCAAACTGTATAAACCGCGCTATAACGTTAATCTTAAAGACGATAAATCATATCCGTATATCCGTGTAACAAAAGAACCTTACCCGCAAATATTTTCCACGCGGCAAATCGTGCGGGACGGGTCTTTATACTTCGGACCGTATACGGATGTTAAGAACATGAAAGCTTCGCTGCGGATGATTAATCAAACGTTCAAGATAAGAAGCTGCAAATATTACATAGACGACGAAGTAATTAAAAAGAAGAAGATAAAAGTTTGTTTGGATTATCATATAAAAAAATGCGATGGTCCTTGCGAAGGTCTGGTTTCCGAAGAAGACTACAACAAAATGGTTCAAGAAGTAATTAAGGTGTTGCGCGGAAAAACAGCTTCCCTAATTGAAGAATTGAAACGGCAAATGGAAGAAGAATCCCGCAAATTAAATTTTGAAAAGGCATCGGAAATTAGAGACAAACTGAAAAGATTGGAAATATACTCATCGAAACAAAAGGTTGTAAGCAATGATTTCGGAGATCGCGACGTTATCAGTGTAGCCGTGGAAGATAAAGATGTTGCCGCAACAATCCTTAATATCCGCGACGGGAAGTTGGTCGGGAAAAGACAATTAAAATTATCGACGGGATTGGTAGACAACATTGAAAAAATTTATAATTCGGTAATTAAGTTTTATTACGGCGAGTTTGCGGAAATCCCAAAAGAAATTTTGCTGGACGTTGAACCCGAAGATTCTTCCGCTCTGTTAAACTGGCTGAATCAAAAATCGGGGAGAAAAACGAAATTTGTTATTCCTAAAAAAAGCAGCAATGCACTTTCTTTATTGAAAATGTGCAAGCAGAACGCTTTGCTTCACTTAAAAGATATTCAGCTCCAAAGGATGAAACGGGAAGGCACACTTCCCCATGTTTTAAGTTCGTTAAAAAGGGATTTGTTTTTGAAAAACATTCCGAAAAAAATAGAATGTTTCGACATCTCGAATATTCAAGGTTCCGATACGGTTGCCAGCATGGTTGTTTTTGAAAATGCAAAACCGAAGAAAAGCAAATACCGTAAATTTATTATTAAAAGTGTGGAAGGTCCGGATGACTTTGCAAGCATGCGCGAAGTTATAGAGCGCAGATATTCCAAACTGAAAGAAAACGATGAACCTTTACCCGATTTGATTATGGTTGACGGCGGGAAGGGACAATTATCAAGTGCCGTCAGCGTTTTAAAAAATTTGGGATTTATAAACTTTGAAATCATCGGACTGGCAAAGCGTTTGGAAGAAATTTATTTACCGAATTCACCCGAGCCCCAAACAATTCCCAAAACATCATCAAGTTTAAAATTGCTTCAACGAATTAGGGATGAAGCGCACAGATTCGCAATTACGTTCCACAGACAAAGACGTTCGAAGAGAACCCTGACTTCCGAACTCCTTGAAATTAAAGGTATCGGGGAGAAAATTGCGGAAAAATTGCTTAAAAATTTCAAAAGCGTAAATGAAATTAAACTTGCTTCACTCGAAGAACTTGAGAAAATTATAGGAAAAGCAAAAGCGGAAACGGTGTATAAATTTTATCATCCGGATTAATGCAAAAAATCTAATCCCTTAAAATCATATATTTTAATATTGTATTTTTATTATGGTACAACTTTTTTGCCGAATATCATTAATACACCATATAAAGCCGCAAAAATTATCAGAATTGCAACGAAAGGATTTAATCCGTAAGCGGTAAGAAAATCGCCGAAGAACATACTCACCACTCCAACTAATATTGCGTAAGGCAATTGGGTTCTTACGTGATCGATATGATTGCATTGCGAAGCCATCGAGCTCAAGATTGTCGTATCGGCAATGGGCGAACAATGATCGCCCCAAACCGACCCGGCAAGCACGGAACTGATAACACCATGAATAATAATCGTGGATTCAACTCCGGATAAATTTGCCACATGCGAAACTTCGTTAGCCAAAGGTATTACGATGGGCATTACTATTGCCATTGTTCCCCAACTTGTTCCGGTGGCAAAACTAATTCCGCCGCAAATAATAAACACAATAACGGGCAGCAGTTTCGGGTTCAAAGATTCGCTCAGCAACGAGATGATATAATCGGCGGTTTTCAAATCAACGGTAATTTTACTTATTCCCCAAGCAAAAACCAATATGATAACAGCAAACAACATAGTCTGAACACCGTTGTGCCAAGCGTTCATTGAATCGTGCAAGTTTAACAATTTTTGCGAGACCGACATAATAACCGCTACAATTCCGGCAAGCAAACTTGCCCAAAGCAATGCTTTGTAAGAATCGGAATGACTGATAATATTTTGCACCGAAAAATCGGTTGCTCCAATAGACTGAAGGTTGAGCAAGCCCGTGTAAATCAAGCCGCCAACGGTTCCCAATAGAATAATCAGAATTGGGATTGCGCCGTTTAACCAACTTGAATTACTTTTGGCTGCAATTCTTGTTTTGTCTAATTCAACGGTTTTCACTTCCGAATCGTCGCTTGTAACTTTTCCTTCTTTTCTCGCGCGGTTCTCGGCTTTCAGCATCGGTCCGAAATCCCTTTGTAAAAAAGAAGTGAGAAACACAAAAAAGATTGCCGCTATCGGATAAAATCTGTAAGGAATTGTTTTCAGAAAAACATCGTATGCGTTTTCCGCGGAATTTATGGTTTTAAGACCTTCCGCAATTAAACCCAACTCGTAACCGATCCACGTGCTGATGATAACCAGACTTGCAACCGGCGCTGCGGTGGAATCTACGATATAAGCCAATTTCTCGCGGGATATTTTTAACTTGTCGGTTATGGGTCGCATCATGTTCCCGATAATTAAAGAGTTTGCGTAATCATCGAAGAAAATTACCAAACCCATCAACCAGCTTGCAACCATTCCGCTTTTAGCGCTTTTTGCCAGTTTTGTTATCTGCCTTGCAAGCGCTTCCGTTCCGCCGTTCTGTGAAATTACGCCAACTACCCCGCCGATGAGAAGAGTGAAAACAATTACATACATGTGATCGGGATTAACTAAAACATTAATAATTAAAGTATCGGCTAACCGGAGAAGCGCAGTCAACGGATTAAAATTGTAAATTAAGATTGCGCCGATGTAAATTCCTATAAACAAAGAAACCAACACCTGGCGGATTGCAAGGGCGAGTAATATCGCAATCAACGGCGGAATAATGCTGAACCAACCGGGTAAAATTCTTATCGCGTAAAACTTATCATCGGTTAAGTTCAATCTCACTTTATAATTTCCGGCTTCGCTAAAAACGATCGATGTATCTACAACAGAATTGTTAGGAAATAATTTAAAATTTTCCGTCTTCGTGTTTTTAATTAACGTGATATAAACAAAATCAACAGAGTCGGGTATCTCCGTTATTTTAATATCAGTCTTAATTCCGTTTAACGAAAAACCGGGTAGTATCACTTTTTGAGCAAAAAGCGAGCAGGAAATAAAAAGAAGAAGTAGAGTTAAAACTTTTCTATTCAATTCAATCCGGTATTATCTGAAGTTAATTTTTACCAAAAATAAGGAAAATTCGGATTAAAAGTTAAACTAATAAAGCGGTGGAAAAAAAAGCCGGGAACTAACTACCCAAACCGAACGCTTACCGCTGCTTCCTTCCGGACCTGACGGGGTTGGGCGCCGGCTTGTCAATCAGCCCCGGCAATCTTAAATAAGGATTCCAAATATATAAATTATTTTCCTAAACTTTTGGATTTAATCTTAATAAAAAACTATCAATTTCTTCAGCCACTTTTTTTACCGGCATTCCCTTTTCCCCGCCGAAATCACATAGCTTCGGATCGCCCGGGCAAAATGAATCGCAGTAATTTTTATCTGCAAGAATAATTTTATTATCATTCCCCTTTGGTCCCCACAACTGCGGTGAAGCCGCGGGCAAAGGACAAAAAACAGAAACCGTTCTTACTTTTAACGCCGCACAAATATGCATCGGTCCGGTGCTGGAAGAAACCAATAAATCCAAAGCTTTAAATATCACAAACCATTCTCGCAATGATAATTTTTTATCCGGATCGGGATAAATCACTCCGGGTAAATTTTTCAATTCCGCCGGAACATCCACATCCGTAATGAGTAAACGGTAATCCGGATTCCGAAGTAAAGTGTTGGCAAGTTTAAAATATTCTACCGGTTTCCAATTTGCCGCAGAGTTTCCGCTTGTTGAATGAATTCCGATTAAATACTTTTTCCCATCCAAATATTTTTTGCGCAATTCCCGTGAACGCTGCAATTCTTTTTCGGTAAGATGAATTTCCACATCCAGACTTTCCGGTTTAACACCTATTGCCCTTGCCAAGTCCATCGAATAATCCGCTTCGTGACGTAACGGAATATATTTATTCCGGCTTATTCCTTTTACAAATGTTATTGCCTGATAAAACTTATGTCCAACGCCGTATCTTTTTCTTATACCGGCGAAAAAGAGAATATAATTTATCCGCTCATCGGGAAGCAGCATTAATGCGTGCGTAAATTTATATGACTTGATTTCTTTAACCTTCCGCCAGAAGTAATTTTTCTCACCGGGATTAATATCATCTATCAATAAGATTTCATCAACATGCGGATTATTCAAATAAATATCGCGCGTATATTTTCTAACCAGCACCGCGACAAAACTTTCCGGGAATTGCCGTTTTATCTCACGCGGAATGGGAGTTGATAAAACCACATCTCCGATTCTATCGGGGCGAACAATCAGAATCCTTTTTTGTTTCATCCGGGTTTAACTCAAGTAAGAAGTATTTTTTTTACTTTGTCAAATTCTGCCTGCCAGTTTAGTTCTTTCGATGCAAGCGCGCAATTTTTTTTATAATTTTCCAAAATCCCGGGAGACTTCTGCCATTTTTTTATGATACGGATAATCTCTTCCGGTTCTTCGTTTGTTATAAATTCCCCTACGCGGTAATTTTCAACCACGGATTTCATTTGCGGTAAATTGGTTACCAATACCGGCACTTCCACCATTATGTATTCAAATAATTTGTTAGGCAAAGCATAGAAATAACTAAGACTTATATTTTCAATCAACGCAATTCCCACATCCGCACCGGCGGTATAATTCAAAAGTTTTTCGTGCGCAACCGGTCCGGTGAAAAACACTCTGTTCTTGACTCCCAAATCTTCGGCTTCTTTTTCAAATTCTTTTCTGTAAATTCCTTCACCGATTATAACGAAAACAACATCCGGTAATTCTTTCAAGGCTTTTAGCATTAAAGGAATTCCCCTTCCTTTTAGAAGAACACCTTGGTAAAGAACAATCAATTTGTTTTCCGGAATATTATATTTAGCCCTGAAGTCGATTATTTCTTCAGGCTTTTTGTAAGAAGGAAGATTTCTAAGCAGCAGCGTGTTCGTAATTCCGTAAATATGCGTTAAGTATTCCGCATCCAACTCGCCGGTTACAAGAACATAATCGGGTTTGTTGATATAAAATTTCTCTACCAGACTAATTAACATCTGTACAGATTTTTTATCTTTCAATCCGCCGATATGAGAATAAAGTTCGCGACTGTTATAATATAATTTCGCTTTTCTGTGTTTGGCAAAAAAAGACGTTGTGGGAAGGACGTAAATATCTTCGGCAAAGTAATAATCGGCTTTAATGTTTTTCAATGCTTTAAAAAGTAAAAATAAAAATTTAATGTAAAACCAAGGCGAGAAAGATTGTTTGGTCAATTTGTAAATTGTCACATCCCCTTTCACGGTAACAAAATCGGGTGTTTGCCAATCAAACGCAACCACTTTAACCAAAATACCGTTTTGCTTAAGCGAATCGATCAGGTTTACTATTCTGGAATCGAGATAAGGATTACCGAGAAATGTAATACAAGCGGTTTTTTGATAAGACATAGACACGATTGTCAATTAATACTTGTAATGAAATGTATTGCGCATAATCGATTTGGCATCGAATCGCTCTTTGAAGTCAATCAAACTGATGCTTGGAGTCATTGGATTATCCGCCGACGTATCTTGCGAAACTCCGATATCCACATAAGCGTAACCGTTTTCCGTTGCATCTTTTACTACTTCGTACATCACACGTTGAATCGGTTTGTATTGGGCATATTCATACAACAGCATATTATAAAAACAAAGAGCAACGTTTTTATTCGGATAAAACATTAACGATCCGCCAATCGGTTTATCTTTATAATAAACCATGAACAACTTTAGCCGGTCGGGTAATAATTCTTTAAGTCTTAACAAATCTTCATACGAATGAGTCGGTTTAACGTTATGCCTTGCTTTATTCTTAAGCAATATGGGATAAAACTCATCGTAGCGTTCGTTAACTTCAACTCTAATATCGGGATTTCTGAAAGTTTTACGTATGTTTCTTCTTATGGTCGGCGAAAATCTCGAGATTATATCCCTGTCCTTTTCCAATTTAATCGCGCTGGAAATATAATGCAATTGATATTTGAACCCTTTCCAAAGCATGGCAAAATCAAGATTTTGATTCGGGTATGTTTCATAAATCATCGGGGCGGAAGTGAGAATAAACTCTTTGATTCCGTTTTTCTTTCCCCATTCCAACAACGCCGAAACAATTTCGAGAGCTTTCCGGAATTTAATATCCTTAACAACAATGGAACCGTAACTTGCTCCGATCGGGGATTCGAAAACAGTTCCGTTTTCCAGAATGCTTCCGGGCAATACGGCAACTATCTTCCCTTTTTCCAAAAATATCAAGTGATTAAAAGTGAACTTACCGGGCTCATGATAATCGAAAAATCTTTGCATGTGGAACATCGTTCCGTTACTTGAATTTAGAACGAACTCGTCCCACTTATCTTTCCATTCTTCGGTATAGTTGATTATTTCCATTAATTTTGCATTCTTTTTAAAAATTATATTCCAAATTACAAAATATTCCTATTGTTATTCCACTAAATTACTAAACTCTTGATATCATATTGAAAATTTAATATAAATTTTTATTTAACACCTTCTATAAAAAAGTGTGTTTTATGAATCCATTTCAAAAGAGTTATTTTATGTTATTATTGTACCAACACTAATACTAACTAAATTCTTTATCAATTATGCTGATATTTTATATTAATTTTTTTTAAATTTAGTAAAAATGATATTGACTTTTTAGATATTATTTTGTATAATTATGTTGAAGCACTAATGATAATATCTGCTTTTATTATACATTTTTATATTGAATAAGTATTATATAATTAAAATGGAGGTATTATGCGTTACCCAAATGTCCCCCCCCCGCACGCAGAAAAGTAATTTACTTTTTTCTAATTCTAAATTTCATATTATTAATATTGTTTAGTTTTCAGAGTTGTCAAGAGGCAACTGCACCAGGAACACACGAAATTTTTAAACCTGCCTCTTCATTCCCCAAAAAAGTAGAACTTACACTAAAAGAAAAAAAAGAATTAAACCTTTTACTAAAAAATATAGCGAAAGGTTTAGCAATTCTTTTTATGGAAAAAAGTAATAGACACTTACTTGAAACTGCTATTAGATCGTCAGATAAAAAGGAACAAATACTTGAAGCTTCTGAATTTTTGAATGAAGTTAATACTATTAAAGTTAACGGTACCAAAAAGAGACTTTCTATTAGAGAAGCAATTACTGATTTTCTTCCCAATGCTATTAAGGAAACGTTTAATAAAAAAATACAAAATCTTAAATTTGGATTGATTGATATTTATTTCCCTATAAAAGATTGGAGACTAAATTGGGAAAGCAATAAAAAATTACAAGTAGCTGCAGTTTGCTGGAATGAGAAATTAAGAAAGAGAGAAGTCTATGCTTATACAAATGATGGGGATGAAAAAACCTTGCCCTTAGATATAAAACCAGAGATAGCTACTTTAGTAGTTTATCCAAGTGAAAAACAAGGGAATTATAAACCGAATAAGGATAATTATTACAAATCCCTATCTAAATCAAATGCACTAGCATCAACAAATAATGAAGCCGGAGGGGGTTATTATACGTATAAGGTAAACAAAGTTACAGTTAATCAAGATTATGATTGGCCTGAAGGTACGATGGAAATTTATATAAGATATCGGTATAGACCCAAATATGATTATAGAAATTGGAGCGGTTGGTATAATACAGAGACTGTTGATGTTGTGAAAAAAACTGAAACGGATTTTAATCAGGTTTTAAGAAGTTATTATGATATTTTATCTGTACCCCATGTATTGAACAGATTTATAAATAATTTAAGGTGTAATAATATACTAAGTTCATTATTCATTTAAAGTACACCTCTGCTGGTGTTTTATAATTTAATGATTGATGAATCCGC
>Ga0256832_1000030_pt1 | contig 89513 bp, 82 predicted proteins | sample 134614metaG_FD_190534 | JGI IMG/M metagenome (GOLD analysis project Ga0256832, IMG submission 190534) | Hydrothermal vent microbial communities from Lau Basin, Pacific Ocean - 134-614 | ecosystem: Environmental > Aquatic > Marine > Hydrothermal vents | place: Pacific Ocean: Lau Basin | collected...
CGTTTGCTGGGGGAGTATATCCGCAAGCACCGTGTGGAGAAGAAGCGCGAATAACAACAATTAGTTATTTATCAGTTTTTGATCCATCACGGAAACTGATAAAAAACGGCAATAGCCCCGCCCGATTTAATGAATGAATTGCACCGGCACCTGTTTCTGGTAGTCTTCATCGAACACCAGCTCGATGCTGATCTCGCCATCGGTATTGTTGATCTTCACCTGCCTTAAATCCGTCAGCCGATTGGCAAGATAGGCCGTTAACGCGGCGCACATGGCCTCGTTGTCACTGAGAATGGCGTTGGCCAGATTGGCGGCCACAAACTGCGCCCGCTGCTGGATATCCGGGTTGGTGATGATGTCCTCGCCCACCTGGATGCCTTCATCCATTTTTTGATCCATCTTTTCAAGATAAAGCTGCTGCTGGGGCGGCAGGGTCTTGTTGCGATCGTATTCCAGTTGGGCGATACCGTTGAGGGTGACGGCGAGGAGGTTGTCCATGTTTGTAGCCTGTGGGGATTTGACGGGTTTGGATTTATTCTCCCATGAATCTCTCTCCCGCCACACCGGCCAAAGGTGATAATCCGAGGCTGCCGGGACAGGAGGGGGCAATCAGCCGTACGGCCGATCAATCCGGCTTTTAGCCGTAACACGAAGCCACCGGCTTAAGCCGGTGGAGTATCACTATGTTGTACAGGGATGAAGGGCGGCCCAAGGGGGACGCCAGGGGCAATAGACGCTGCTTTATTGTTGATGGTGTCCCGTGGCGTCAGTATAAGTATCATCCAACACATAAAAGAGTGTCTGGCATACGCATGGCTCCCGGCCTGGTTTCAGTTCATCAGAATACGTGCGGTGAAGGATTTGAGATAATCAGTTTCCGCGATGGCCGGGTGTACGGGGTGATCCGGACCCTGGTGTCCTTGTTCGATGATTTGCGCATTGCGGTCCACATGGCGGCTGGCCTTGAGAATGGTGTCCTGCAGTTGTTCGCGTTTGAGATGGAATGAGCAGGAGGCGCTGATCAGGTAGCCGCCCTTGTTGAGCACCTGTATGGCCATCTGGTTGATGCGCCGGTAGGCGGTCTGGCCTTCCTTGAAATCCTTTTTGCGTTTGATGAAGGCGGGGGGGTCGACGATCACCACGTCGAAACGCTGGCGATCCTGACGCAGGGATTTGAGCGCCTCGAAGGCGTCGCCTTCCACGCTCACCAGTTTATCCTCCACCTTGTTGAGTGCGGCATTGTGGTGAATGGCGTCAATGGCGCGTGAGGAGGCCTCCACGCACATCACCTCGTCTGCTCCGGCACACAGCGCCTGTACGCCCCAGCCGCCGATGTAACTGAACAAATCAAGCACCCGCTTGCCCGACACATATTGTTGCATGCGGGCGCGGTTGTTGCGGTGATCGAAAAACCAGCCGGTCTTTTGTCCGCCCAGTACATCGATGTGGAAACGAGTGTTGTTTTCTTCCACTACTATCCTGTCAGGCACTACGCCGCTGACGATATCGACGTAGGAGTCCAGACCCTCGGTGTTGCGCGACGGACTGTCATTGCGCAGCACAATGGCCGTGGGCCTGAAGGCCTTTTCCAGGGCGGCCACCACGGCATCTTTCTGGCGTTCCATGCCGGCGGTGGTGATCTGCACTACCAGCACGTCATTGAAACGGTCCACCACCAACCCCGGCAGGTTGTCCCCCTCGCCATGCACCAGCCGATAAAAGGGCTTGTCAAAACATTGTTCGCGCAGGGAGAGGGCGATGTTCAGCCGATGGGTGATCAGTGACTGATCCAGCGCATATTTCACATCCCGGCTGACCAGCCGGGCGCAGATCAGAGAGTGGGGATTGACGTAACCGTTGCCCAGTACATGGCCGCGTGCATCCTCGATGGCCACGGCATCACCGGCTGCAAAGCCTGTCAGCGGGGTTTGGTGGGTATCGATTTCATTACTGTAGACCCAGAGATGGCCGGCTTTGAGGCGGCGTTCCTCGTTTTTCTTCAGACGCAGTGGTGGGAGGTGATGACTCACGGCTGGTGATTCCTGTGGGGTGAAATGGCAAGTGCGCCATTATCGCCAGCCGTGAGTGTGCTGACAATCGAATGTCGCTTATTTCGATTGATCCAGCATGTATTGAATGGCTGCCTTCACATCGGCATCGCTCAGACCGGGATTGCCGCCCTTGGGTGGCATCATGCCCTTGCTGCCTTTGAAACCCTTGATGGCATGCTGTACCAGGGTGTCAAGTCCCTGCTTGCTGCGCGCCGCCCAGTCGGCCTTGTCTCCCACCTTGGGGGCGCCGGCCATGCCGGTGGCGTGACACATCTTGCAGGTTTTCTCGTAGGTGGCCTTGCCGTCGGCCAGGGCGGAAGACAGGGGCAGAGCGAGCAGGCTACCGGTGATTAGGATCAGGGTGAATGAGTACTTCATGGCGTTTACCTCCGTGGTTGATGGTTGTTGCACTGATGATGCGCCCGAAGGGGGATGCTGGGCAATTCAACGTGTTAATGCTGTTATTGGCCAGCCCGATAACACAAGAAAATCCGCACGTTTTCCATCTGTTATTGGCGTCGGGCATTTGCTACGGTGATGAGGTTTTCTATCCAGGAATATTCTCATGCCCAATGCCCTTATCAACGAAACCAGCCCCTATCTGCAGCAGCATGCCCACAACCCGGTGGACTGGTATCCCTGGGGAGAGGAGGCACTGGGGCGGGCCCGTGCTGAAAACAAACCCATCCTGCTGTCCATTGGCTATTCCGCCTGTCACTGGTGTCACGTGATGGAACACGAATCCTTCGAGGATGAAGCTACCGCCAGGGTGATGAACGAGTTGTTTGTCAATATCAAAGTGGATCGCGAAGAGCGTCCGGATCTGGACAAGATTTACCAGTTCGCCTACCAGTTACTGAACCAGCGCGGTGGCGGCTGGCCGTTGAACATGTTTCTCACCCATGATGATCACACCCCCTTTTTCGGGGGCACCTATTTTCCGCCACAGCCACGCCACGGCATGCCGGCGTTTACCGAGATCCTGCAGCGGGTTGCGGCCTTTTATCATGAACATCCACAGGACGTTGGCAAGCAGAATGCGTCGCTGCGCGAATACCTGCAACGGGCCAGCGAGGGAGGTGCAGCGGACGATGCCGAGATCGAACCTGCGCTGCTGGATGAAGCGCGGCGTCAGTTGGAGAACAGTTATGATCAGCAGTACGCAGGATTTGGCGCCGCACCCAAGTTTCCCCATCCCACCAACATCGAGCGCCTGCTGCGGCACTGGGCTGCTACCGGCGGTACGGATCAAGGTGCCCTGGAGATGGCGGGCAATACCCTGCGGACCATGGCCAGCGGCGGCATTTATGATCAGTTGGGCGGTGGTTTTTGTCGCTACTCGGTGGATGCACAGTGGATGATCCCGCACTTCGAAAAAATGCTTTATGACAACGGCCCCTTGCTGGCCCTATACGCCGATGCCTTTGCCGCCACGGGTGATGACATGTTTCGACGGGTGGCCGATGAAACCGCGGAATGGGTGATACGCGAGATGCAGGCCCCCGAGGGAGGATACTACTCCACGTTAGACGCCGACAGTGAGGGAGAGGAAGGTAAGTTTTACGCCTGGCGGCTGGCTGAAGTGCAACAGGCGTTGACGGGTCAGGAATATGCCGTGGTGTCGCGGCATTATGGTCTTGATCGACCGGCAAATTTTGAGGGAGCCTGGCATTTGTATGTATCTCTCAGTGTGCAGGAGGTGGCCGATGAGTTGCAGCAGAATGTAAACGAGGTGCAAGCCCTGCTGGCTTCTGCCCGGCAGAAACTGTTTGCCCTGCGCGAAAAGCGCGTGCGACCCGGTCGGGACGAAAAGATTCTTACCTCCTGGAATGGTTTGATGATCAAGGGCATGGCAATGGCCGGGCGGCGTCTTGGGCGCGGGGCGTATATTCGCTCTGCGGAACAAGCCCTGGCCTTCGTGCGCGAAACCCTGTGGGTCAATGGCCGCCTGCTGGCCACCTGCAAGGAAGGGCGGGCGCATCTCATGGCCTATCTGGATGATTACGCTTTTCTCGCCGATGGCGTGCTGGCCCTGCTGGAGGCACGCTGGAGCGAGGATGACATGCAATTCCTGCAGGCGTTGCTGGATGTATTGTTGACGCACTTCTCCGCCGAGGGGGGCGGGTTTTATTTCACGGCGGACGATCACGAGAAGCTCATTCAACGTCCCCGTCCATGGATGGACGAGGCCACCCCCGCCGGAAACGGTATTGCCGCCCAAGTGCTGCTGCGGGTGGGCTATGTGCTAGGTGAACAACGTTATCTCGAGGCCGCGGAAAAGACACTGCGTGCTGCGTGGCAGGACGTGAAAGGTTTTCCCCATGCCCACAATGCCCTGCTCACGGCAGCAGAGGAATACCTGTATCCCACCGAGACCATGGTGTTGCGTGGTGAAGCAGCAGGCCTGGCGGAATGGATGACTCAGCTCAATAAGCAATATGCCCCGCGGCGCCTAGTGCTGGCGATTCCCAGTGAGACGCAGGCGTTGCCCGGTGCCCTGGCCGGTTATGCACCGCCCGAAAGCGGGGTATTGGCCTATGTGTGCCGGGAGGGTAGTTGTCTGCCGCCGGTGGCTAGTATTGAGTTGCTAGGGGCGAGTGACTAGGGGTGGTGGGCTGATTTCATTGGCCTAAAGGGCTTTTTACAGCAGAAGTAGGATGATTTGTTTTGCTAGGCCCTAGGCCCTAGGCCCTAGGCCCTAGCCCCTAAAACTATGGCACCCTGTAATGATGCTGGGTCAAATGATCGATGCCGCATTCAAGGCGCTCGAACCAGCCGAGAAACTGGCTGATCATTTCCTGGCCCTGAAAAGGTCGGCCATGCTGGGGCACAATCATTTCCACATCCATGCCGCGCACCATGTTGGCCCACAGGCGGCAGACCTTGTTGGAAACCATGTAACGTTGATGAAAACCCTCCATTTTTGAAACGTGCTTTGCAAAGTCGCTCACTGGCCGTTGTGGGTGATCATCCACCAGAGAGGCACCCACATCGCCGGAAAAGAGAATCTTGCTCACTGGATCATAGAAATGAAAGTTGCCCACCGAGTGCAGGAAATGCGCGGGGACCGCCTTGATTACCGAGTGGGCCAGGGGGATGTCCATGCCCTGATCCGGAATGGCCACCATGCGTCCTTCGGCCTTTTCCTTCATATAGCCAGGTACCAGGTGTGGTACGAAACGCTCCCAGAGTTTGGAAACCACGATCTTGGCTTCGCTATACATCAACCATTTATCCAGAGAGGAGACGATGTCAGGATCCTGATGGGTGGCAATGACGTAGTCGATATCCTTTACCTTTACGTATTTGGTGATTGCCATGCTCAGTGGCATGTAAGTGAGATCACCCCCAGGATCAAAAATGGCGGAGTGGCCTTCCTGGATGATGGCCAACTGGTTCGATTGGATACCTTCGCCTGTCACCAGGTCAGAGAAGGTAAGCACCATGTGGTCGTCGTTTTGAAACAGAATATTGGCTTGCACAGTGATGAGACTCCCGTGGTGAATGGAAATACAAAACGCATCCGTGGCCGGTGGGCAGGGCCGGAAAATGCAACCGGTTGACGAAATAATGATGAAGCCCGTTCGACAGCGCGCGCGGGGAGTATAAAACCAGATGCTGGTAAAAACCAGAATAATAGTAAGTGAAATAACCGAGGAGGTTACATGGTTAACCCATTGATTTTCCGGGATGAATCGCAGGTTTACCGCCGCCAGCGGGGATAGGTGGCACTGATCTCAGGAGAGTTCGGCGGCCAGTAAATCAAAGACCACCCTGACTCGCCTGCTGGTGGTGAGTTCCCGGTGGGTTGTGAGCCAGATCGGAAATACAATCGGTTCGTGTTCGGGTAATACCCGCTGAACCAGGGGCTCCGCATCACCGATTTCTTCGGGCATGATTCCTATGCCCAATCCCCTCTTAACCAGTTCCCAGTGGGTAATATAGTTTTCTGTCACAATCGGGAAATTGTCTTTCGTGAGGTTCAGGCCACGCTCATTCAGTGCATTCATGAGACCGCTGCCGCTGTCAAAGCTGATGAAATCGGCGGACTGGAGATCTGCTAGTGAGACTGGCCGGCCGATCCGCTCCAGATAATCAGATGTTGCATAAAACCGGGCGGCGGCATCCTTGATTTTTCTGGCGATCAGATCGGGCTGGGTGGGGCGGAAGTTGCGAATAGCGATATCCGCCTCACGCCGTCTCAAGTCACTGACCTGGTTGGTTGTAATGATCTCAACATTGATCTTGGGTTCCATCCGGCGCAGCTTGGCGATGATGGGTGGCAATAAAAAAACTGCATGGACTTCACTGGCAGAGAGACAAATCGTTCCCTCGATAGACTGTGACTGGCCGTTGGCGGTGAGCGACACGCGACTGGCGGCCTCTCCCATGGCCTGGACATGCTCCAGCAACTGCAGGCCGCCGGGCGTCAGCACAAGGCCTTGTCCGGCCCGCTCGAAAAGCACCACCCCCAATTCCTGTTCGAGGGCGCTCACCTGTCGGCTGAGTGTGGGTTGCGACAACCCCAGTGCGCGTGCTGCCGCCGACAGGGATCCCTCTTCTGCCGTCACCAGAAAAGCCCGTGCTCGATTCCAGTCAAAAGTTACCGATCGCCAGTCCATTCATATTCACATAGGGGAAATGCATTATAGGGGGATATTTATTCTATATTGCATGAGCTACGCTGGCCATCTCTTATTCATCCAGGGAAATAAAGGAGAAAATCATGAAAGCGATCGTCTGTCGCCAATATGGCTCACCGGAGGTGCTTCAACTGGTTGAGATGAAAAAGCCGGAGCCTGGTCCCAACGAGGTGTTGATAAAAATCCATGTGGCCAGTGTCACCAGGGCCGACGGCATGATGAGGATGGGTACGCCACTCTTTGGCAGAATATTTATGGGCCTGATGAGGCCAAGGTTTCCTGTTACCGGGACGGGGTTTGCCGGCAAGATCGAAGCGGTGGGTGGGGACGTGACCCTGTTTGAGAAAGGAGCAAGTGTTTTTGGGGAAAGTATCTTCGGATTTGGCACCAATGCCGAATATGTCTGTGTACCGGAAGATGGGGTGCTTGTGACCAAGCCGGACAGCATCAGTCATGAAGAAGCTGCGCCGCTGTGCGATGGCGCGCTGACCTCGTTGAGCTTCTTGAAGGACATGGGCCATATTCAACGGGGTCAGCGTGTCTTGATCAATGGCGCTTCAGGCAGTTTGGGAAGTTCAGCGGTACAGATAGCCAGACATTTCGGCGCGGAGGTAACGGGAGTTTGCAGTGGTGATAATGCAGGTATGGTTAAGTCGTTAGGTGCCAGCAAGGTGATTGATTACACAAGAGAGGATTTTACCCAATCGGGTGAATCTTACGACATTATTTTTGACACCCTGGGTAAGCGCTCATTTTCGCAATGCAAGGGTGTATTGAAGAACAACGGAATTTATCTTTGTCCGGTGCTTGGACATTCTCTCCTGCTGCAAATGCTGTGGACGATGCGGTCTAACGGTAAAAAGGCGATATTTTCCGCTACAGGCCTGCGGCCTCGTTCAGAGCTCAGGCAGCTTCTCGATGAATTAAGGACGTTGGTTGCCGTGGGAGCATTAAGCATGGTCATCGACAGGCGATATTCCCTGCAGCAAACGGCGGAGGCTCACAGGTACGTGGAAAAGGGTCACAAAAAAGGTAATGTGATTTTGCGGATCTGAAAGGGGGTGGGATGGTGGCGCCGTGTAATGATCGTCTTTTCAACAGGCGTTGAAGTGAGTCAAAGATCAGTTTGTGGCCGCCAGGCTGGCCTCGGCGACACGGTTGCGGCCCTTGCGCTTGGCTTCATACATGGCTTCATCCACACGGCGTAGGACGTCTTCGATGCTGTTGCACTCGCTATTGATGGTGCATGAGACCAGGCCGATGCTGACGGTGGCGTGCAGTTCCTGGCCGTTGTAGTTGAAGTGGTGGGCGTCAATGGTTTCGAGCAACTGGGCGGCGCGTTGCCTGCCGGTATTCAGATCGGCGCGCAGCAATACAACGAATTCGTCACCGGCATAGCGGGCGGCGATGTCGGTGTTGCGCAGGCTTTGCTTGAGGATGTCACCGATTTGCATCAGTACGGCGTCGCCGGCGGGGTGGCCATAGCGATCATTGATGTCTTTGAAGCAGTCGATGTCCAGCAGTAGCAGGCAAACGGATTGGCTGTCGCCCTGCCGGCGGGAGGCAAGCTGGGCCATGGTGTCTTCAAAATGACGCCGGTTGGCCAGTTGGGTGAGATGGTCGAGTCGGGCCAGTTCCTCGAGTTTGCTGTTGGCCTCACGCAGCTCTGCTGTGGCTTCTTCAACGCGTTGTTGCAATGACTGATTGAGCCGGTTGAGCTCCTCGCGGGAGCGGATCAGGTTCTTGACTGCACCACCAAAGGCCTGGCCCAGTTGCTGGATCTCCCGCGGTACAAAGCTGCGTGTTTGTGGCAGTCGGTATTCGTAGTTATTTTCCTGCAGGCCACGTCCCGCTTCGGCCAGTTGATTGATGGGGCGGGTGATCCAGCCGGCCAGGGAAAATCCCACTGTCAGGGCCACGGCCAGTCCGGCCAGCGCCCAGATGAGTTCGGCGCGCAACAGGCTGTCCACTTGGGCGCTCACCTCTCTCTTGGGTTGAGGCACCATGATGCCCCAACCGTATTTGGGTACCGCGGTGAAGCCAGCCACCATGTCGGCCTTTTTGAACGGGGAGTAAAATTCCGTTACCCCGGTGGCGCCGCCCATCATGGATTGGACGATACTCAGGTTTGATAAATCCTTGATGTAGTTGTTCATCCAGTCCGGGTTGGGATGGGCGACCACGTGTCCGTATTGGTCGACGATGGCGGAGTGGCCATGTTGACCAAAGTGAATGCCTGCGCGCATTTTTTCGATGACATCGATACGCAGCTCACCCACCAGTATCTGGCTGGGTCGCCCGTTGGCGTCGGTGGTGACGGGCAGGGCGATGAAGACGGTGGTTTTGTGACTGACTGGGTTGATGACCACGGGGCTGAGACGGATCTCGTCGGCGGCAAGGGTGCGCTCCAGGAAGTCACTGTCCGGAATATCCAGGCGCGGCGTCTGTCGCGTATCGATGGGGTAATTGCCAATGGCGGCGAGGATGTTGCGTTGCCTGTCGAGGAGGAACATTGACTGAAAGCGGTTGAGATGGGTCAGTCCCTGTTCCAGTACGGCGCGGGTTTGCGGATTGTTGCCGGGCTTGTCTAGCTTTGCCAGTTGCTCGGCAATGAGAGACAGTGCGATGTGCCGGTTTTCGAGATACCTGTACAGCGGTGCGGCGAGGTTTTTCGCCAGAGACTGGTGTTTCTCGCGCACCTCGCGCCAAGCGTTTTCCCAGGCGGCATCATAGACCTTGAAACCAAGTATGCTAATCGGCACCAGAGACACGACGACGAAGCTCAAGACGAGCAGCGTGTTTATGGAAAGTCCGCGTTGGGTGTTGGCCTTGGACATAGTCATGCAGGAACGTCAGTGTTCTTCCCTGGGTCTGAGGTTCGCCGCCGATAATGCCCCAGTAAGAGGATAAGGTATAGGCCGGGAATGAATATTTTTTTCGGGATCGGACTGGCGTATTGGTCATCCTCCAGGGAAATCAAAGAGCCAGCCGAAGTAGGCAGGCGCATGACGTGAGGCAGGGTGACGGGTTGCATAAATAAATCAGTGGCTGATTCAGGGTTGTGGTGGAAGCCTGTAGCGTTGTTGACGATGCAATAGATCCGGCAGCAGCAAGTGGGCCAGGGCATCACGTGCCATTTCATTGTTGAGGGTTATCGGCGCGAGCTGACCTTTCTGTAGCCGATACTGGCTAGGCGCCCGGTTGGGGCGCAACAGCAGTACCTGGTTTTCCACCTGGTAGGCATAAGTGCCGCCGAGGTGATAAATTGCGCGTCCGGCAAGCCCGGAGGGCATGCTCAACAAGTTGCGCCCGGGCATGGGGTGGCGGGTGCTGATGCCCAGCAGGCCCAGCACCGTGGGGGGCAGGTCGATCTGGCTGGCCAGGGTGCTGATGCGTCGAGGGGAGAGGTCCGGGGCGAGGATCAGCGCCGGGATGTGATATTTTGCCGCCGGAATCAGGCCCCGGGCACGGATCTCCACACCATGGTCTGCCACCACGAGGAACACGGTGTTGTTGAAATAGTCTTCCTTGCGGGCCTGGGCGAAAAATCCGCCAAGGGCGTAGTCCGCGTATCTGGCTGCATTGTGTTGTGTGGCGCGGGGTTGTTCGTAGAGCTCGTAGTCGCCCTCTGGGAACTTGAAGGGTTCATGGTTGGAGAGGGTAAGAATGATGCTGGCGAAAGGCTGCTTGCTTGCAGCCTGGCGGCGGAAAAAGGCATTGGCCGTGGCAAACAGATCCTGATCGGAGACCCCCCAGTGATTACGGTAGCGGGCCTCCTGGATGTCGCGGCCTTCGATGAACTTGTTCACCCCGTTGTATCTGAGAAAGCGCTGCATATTGTCGAAGTTGGCGTCGCCGCCGTAAATAAAACTGGTTTGATACTGGTGGGCCTTGAGCAAGGCAGGCAGGGTGAAAAAGTCGGATTGCGCCAGGCGTAGTTTGATGGCGGGGATAAATGGAAGAGGCAGGGCGCCCGTGAGTACCGATTCCACTCCCCGATTGGTGCGATTACCGGTGGCGTAAAGATTGTCGAACAAGACTCCTTGCTTGGCCAAGGCGTCGAAGTGTGGTGACAAGGGCAGGCCGCCCAGACTGCCAACGAATTCCGCACTGAAGCTTTCGGCAAGAATGATGACCAGGTTGCGGCGTTTTTCCAGGGCGGTATCGGCTGCTTGCTTGTGGCTCAGGGGGATTTCGGGGTCATCAAAGGCGTCCTCAGGCAGACCTGTCTGTTGTTGTACACGGCGGATGATTTCGGCCTCCTCCATGTGTCCGTATTGTTTGGCGAAGTTGTGATCCTGATTGAAGAAGCGATAGGTGGCGTAGGCTACGGCATAACTGGAATTAAGGGCCAGCTCGTTGACCAGGTGATCATCGGAAAAGGCGGCGGAGCCGAGGTTGGCCGGGCTGTCGCTGAGCGATGAACGTACACCCAGGGCCAGCACCAGAATTAGCAATGGGGTTGCCAGCAGGCGTTGCCAATACGGCCAGGGTTTGGCTTGGCGCATTAGGTGGTAGGTGAGCCGTGCCATGCCGGCGCCGCCCGCGGCCATCAACAGGAGGCCAAAGAAGAATTGCCATGGGTAGTTGGTCAGTACAATGTCCAGTACCGTTTTTGGATCCGACATGTAGTCAACGAACAAATGATTGGGTCGGGCGTTATATACCGAGAGGAAGGTGTAGGTGGTGGCCTCGAGATAAATGATTAACGCCGTCAGCAGGCCAAACAGACCCGCCACCAGCCAGTGTGTGAGGCGATGGTAGGGGAGCAGCAAGAGCAACAGGCCAGGGACGATCAACAGGGCAGAGAGGATAATGCTGTCCATACGCAGCCCTACCGGGAACAGCCACAGAGCCCCTTTTACGCTGGATACATCATCGAGGTGAATGAGTGTGAGCATCAGCCGGTCGAGACTGAACAACAGCAGACTGGGGATGGCGAAGGCGAGCAGCGGGGCAAGGGGGCCGAGGCGGGTGAGTCTTTGCAGTAAGGGGTGCTGGTTCACGGGCAGGTGGGGCGGTTTCCGGGGGCATGGGGGAGTGCTCCCCTGGCTGTGTGCTTCTCCGATAGTATGCGTTTAGATTGAGCGCCCAAAGGCGGCTTGAAAACGGCTATTGAACCCGTGACGGGTAAACGCGTGATTCTGGGTGCCATGGTGTTCGATCTTGATGGCGCCCATCAGGGAGGCAATGCGGCCTGTGGTTTCCCAATCCATGTCGTGCATCAGGCCGTATAACAGGCCGGCCCGGTAGGCGTCGCCGCAACCAGTGGGATCTTGCAGGGCTTCAGGAGTGGCTGGAGGGATATCGATGCGGTGTTCTCTGGTGTAAATATAGGAACCTTCGCCACCCCGGGTGATGATCAGGGCGTCCACCATTTCGGCGATTTCGTGGGGGGATTTGCCGGTACGCTCCTCGAACAGCTGTGCCTCGTAATCGTTGAGGGTGATCCAGGTGGCCTGTTCGGCGAAGCGCAGCAGATCCTCGCCATCAAACATGGGCATGCCCTGGCCGGGATCAAAGATGAAGGGAATGTTGGCTTCGGCAAATTGTTCTGCGTGCAGGATCATGCCATCGCGCCCGTCGGGAGAAACAATGCCAATGCTTACACCCTCGGCGTCAGCCACATTGTTTTCGTGGGAGAGGCTCATGGCGCCGGGGTGGAAGGCGGTGATCTGGTTGTCGTCCTGGTCGGTGGTGATGAAGGCCTGACCGGTGAAGGTGTTGTCGTAGGTTTTGATATGGGTGCGTGGGATGCTGCAGCTGTCCATCCAGTTGGCGTAGAGATCGAAGTCGCGGCCCACGGTGGCCATGGGCAGGGGATCGCCGCCCAGCAGTTTGAGGTTATAGGCAATATTCCCGGCGCAGCCACCGTATTCACGGCGCATGTCGGGCACCAGAAAAGAGACATTCAGCATGTGTACCTTGTCCGGCAGGATGTGATGTTTGAATTTGTCCGGGAACACCATGATGGTGTCGTAGGCATAGGAACCACAAATGAGTGCTGACATGATTTTTCCTTTGCTTCTTTTGTTTACTAAGTAAAACGGCGCGCCTAGCCGTTTGGCCAGAGTACCAGTCCCCAGGTCACGATGACATTCAGCAGTGCAATAAACACGGCGGCGGAGCCGATGTCTTTGGCGCGGCCCGACAGTTCGTGTTGCTCGCCGCCGAAGCGATCCACTACGGCCTCTACCGCCGAGTTTAACAGTTCGACGATCAACACTAGGAACAGACTACCGATGAGCAGGGCACGTTCCACTGCGTTGCTTCCCAGCCATAATGCCACGGGAGCCAGGATTACGCACAGGGCCAGTTCCTGGCGAAAGGCGGCCTCGTGGCGGAAGGCGGCACGCAGTCCGGCCCAGGAATAACCAGTGGCCTTGATGATGCGGATGATGCCCGTGTTGCCGGGTTTGCCCATGGTCCTTATCCGTTGATGTCTGAAACCGGTTTCGTTTTATAGCGTAAATCCAATTCTCGCGCTGCCTTGACGTCATCCAGGCGGCGCAAAGGCATGGTGTAGGGCGCGCCCTTGAGGGTGGCGGCATCGCCCTCGGCCTCTTGTTGTATGGCGGCCATGGCCTCAACAAAGGCGTCCAGGGTTTCCTTGGATTCACTTTCCGTGGGTTCGATGAGCAGACACTCCGGCACGATCAATGGGAAATAGGTGGTGGGCGCATGAAAACCATAATCCAGCAGGCGCTTGGCAAAGTCCATGGCTGTGACGCCCTGCTCCCTGGCCTGACGCTTGAGGGTGAGGATGAATTCGTGGGTGGCACGGCGTTGAGGCAGAGCCATGTCGAAACCTGCCTGGCTGAGTCGGGCCATGAGGTAATTGGCGTTAAGGGTGGCGTAGTCGGCTACCCGGGTCATACCTTCGCGGCCCAGCAGCAGGGCGTAGACATAGGCGCGTAACAACACCCCGGCGTTGCCCATGAAGGCGGAGAGACGGCCGATGCTTTGCGGCAGATCCTTTTCCGTGAGCCAGTAATAGACCTCTTTGTCAGCAGCATTTTTCTTGCCCACCACGGGGATGGGCATGAAGGGTTGCAGGCGTTTACTCACACCGATGGGGCCGGCACCAGGACCGCCACCGCCATGGGGTGTGGAAAAGGTCTTGTGCAGGTTCATGTGAATGACATCGAAACCCATATCACCGGGTTTCACTTTGCCGAGGATGGCGTTGAGATTGGCGCCATCGTAATACAGCAGGCCGCCGGCATCATGGACGATCTCGGCGATGTCCTTGATGCGCCGGTCGAACACGCCCAGGGTAGAGGGGTTGGTGAGCATGATGCCCGCGGTTTGCGGTCCCACTACCGCGCGTAGCGCTTCCACATCCACGTCGCCATTTCCATCCGTGGGAATTTCCCGGGTGGTATAACCGCACATAGTGGCCGTGGCGGGGTTGGTGCCATGAGCTGCGTCGGGTACCAGTATTTCGGTGCGCTCACTATTCTGGTTGGCGTCGTGATAGGCGCGGATCATGGCCACGCCGGCAAACTCACCCTGGGCGCCGGCCATGGGGGTGAGGGACACAGCGCTCATGCCAGTGACGTCCTTGAGAATCTCCTGCAGATCCCACAGACAACTCAGGTAGCCCTGGCCGTGTTGTTCGCTGGACAGGGGATGCCGGCGCAAAAAGCCCGGTAACATGGCCAGGCTGTTACAGGCCCGCGGATTGTGTTTCATGGTGCAGGAACCCAGCGGATAAAAGTGCGTGTCGATGGAAAAGTTTTTTTGTGACAGACGGGTGTAGTGGCGCACCGCATCCATTTCGGAAACTTCGGGCAGACACGGTGGTGTCTTGCGCAGCAGAGAGCCCGGGATGCTGTGCGCCGTTGCCGTGCTTCGTTGGGTATGGGTGGTGTTCACCCGGCCCGGGCGGGAATGCTCGAAGATCAGTGGCGTGTGTGTGTTGTTCATGGGTGGTGCCTTCTTACGTATTCTGAAAAAAGTATCCTGAGGAAATCCGCTGCTCCTGCCAATCTGCGCGGCAGTTCGTTCCTGGTGCCTGGTTTGTCATAAGTAGTGAGTGTGATTTGATTCGTGGGGCGACATAGGCAAACAGCAGGCCGGCGGAATGGTTATGCCAATACCTTTTGCAGGGCGGCGGCGTAGTGTTCCAGGTCTGCCTCGGTCTTGGTCTCGGTAGCGCAGACCAACATGGCATTGCCCAGTTGAGGATAATCTGTGGAAAGATCATAGCCGCCGAGTATGCCTTCCGCATCCAGTGCGGAAAGCACTTCATCCACAGGCTTTGCCAAGCGTAAAGCGGCTTCGTGAAAGCTGGGACGGTCGAAGCATTTTTCCACGCCGTCGATAGCGCAGAGTTTTTCCATCAGTTGTTGGGTGTTGCTGTGGCTGTGGGCCGCGGTCTGGCGCAGGCCTTCCGGGCCCACTAACGATAAATAGATGGTAGCGGCGGTGGTCAGCAGACCTTGATTGGTGCAGATGTTGGAAGTGGCCTTAGAGCGGCGGATGTGCTGTTCGCGGGCCTGCAGAGTGAGCACGTATCCGGTCTTGCCTTCCAGGTCGGTGGTGCGGCCGATGATCCGTCCCGGCATCTGGCGTACGTGTTTTTTCGCACAACACATGAAGCCGAAATAGGGGCCGCCGGAAGACAAAGGCACGCCCAGCGGCTGGCCCTCACCGCAGACGATGTCTGCACCATTGCCGTTGCCCCATTCGCCGGGTGGAGTGATCAGTGCCATGGCGGTGGGGTTAACCACGCCGATCACCAGCGCGCTATTACTCTGCGCCCAATCGGTGAGGGCATGTACGTCTTCCAGGGCGCCGAAGAAATTGGGCTGGGGGATGATCATGGCGGTAATATCACCGGGCTCGGCCGGCAGGTTGTCTGGGTCGACATGCCCGCCATGCATGTCAAAGTCCACTATTTCCAGTTGGATGCCCTGGTGGCGTACAATGGTATCCACTACCTTGCGATAAGTGGGGTGCACGGTGGCAGGCATGAGGATGCGCCTGCTCTTGGATTTACGGTTGGCACGCACTGCCATGAGTACCGCTTCGGCCAGTGCCGATGCGCCGTCGTACAACGAGGCATTGGAGACATCCATGGCGGTGAGTTCCGCCATCATGGTCTGAAATTCATAGAGCAGTTGCAGGGTGCCCTGGCTGGCTTCGGCCTGGTAGGGAGTGTAGGCGGTGTAGAATTCGCCACGGGTGGTGAGTTCCCACACCGCGGCGGGGATATGGTGTTCATAGGCGCCAGCGCCGAGAAAGGACAGCGGTTGGCTATCATCTGCGGCACGTTCGTGTAACAGACGGCTGACGGCCATTTCATTGCGTCCCATAGGAATCCGGTCGAGGGATTGGGCGCGGAGTTTGGCCGGGATCTCGTCAAACAGGTCATCAATAGATTCGGCGCCAATGGCGTCGAGCATGGCGCGGGTGTCTTCTTCGGTGTGAGGGATGAAAGGCATTGCAGTGTCTACTTGATGTTATTCAAAAAGGCGCGAGGTTTAGTGTCCTTCCTCGGCGATTAGTTCGTTGTAGGCTTCGGCGTCCATCAGTTCATCCACTTCACCGGCGTCTTCGGGTTGCATCTTGAACATCCAGCCGGTGTCGTAGGGGTCCTGGTTGACGGTCTCCGGGGCGTCGGCCAGTTCTTCATTGACGGCGATGACTTCGCCGGTGATGGGGCTGTACACGTCGGAGGCGGCCTTTACGGATTCCACCACGGCGCATTCCTCGCCGGCGGTGTAATTGGCTTCGGTCTCCGGCAGTTCGATGAAGACCATGTCGCCCAGTAATTCCTGCGCGTGATCAGTGATGCCCACGGTAACGCTGCCGTCGGCCTCGGTGCGCACCCACTCGTGGCTTTTGGTGTATCGCAGTTCGTTTGGTACGTTGCTCATGGGGGTCTCCTTTGATCGGTTCTTTGTAAAATTGGTAGGCTTAATCAAACAGGCTTTTGCCATTACGGGCAAAGGGGTATTTTACGATGCGTGCGGCCAGTTGTTTACCGCGGATTTCCACCGTGCAGTTGTCAGTGGCGGCGGCGGGCACCCGGGCCAGGGCGATGGCCTTGCCCAGAGTGGGTGAGAAGCTGCCACTGGTGGTTTCACCTGCACCGAGCTCGGTGAGCACCTTTTGATGGGCGCGTAATACACCCCGGTCCTCGAGAATCAGGCCCACCAGTTTGTTGGCCGGGCCGGCGGTTTTTTGCGCTTCCAGTGCCGTACGGCCGATGAAGTCGCGATCCAGCGGTTCGAAGGCCACGGTCCAGGCCAGGCCGGCCTCCAGGGGAGAGGTGTCCTCGTCCATGTCCTGGCCGTAGAGATTCATGCCCGCCTCCAGGCGCAGGGTGTCGCGGGCGCCGAGACCGATGGGCCTGACCCCGGCGGCCAGCAGGGCCTCCCAGGTGTCGCCGGCCTGGGCGGCGGGGAGCATGATTTCATAGCCGTCCTCGCCGGTGTAACCGGTGCGAGCCACAAACCATTCACCTTTTGTGTCTCGGCAGTCGATGGCAAAAAAGGGCTTGAGATCGTGGGCTGGGTCTATGCGTGCGCCCAGGGCGGCGTGGGTCTTGTCTCGGGCATTGGGGCCTTGCACGGCGATCATTGCCAGGTCGTCGCGTTCACGAATCTGCACCTCACGATCCTCGGCCTGTTGACGAATCCACGCCAGATCCTTGTCACGGGTGGCGGCGTTGACCACCATGCGGTACCAATTGTCGTCCATGAAATAGACAATGAGATCATCGATCACCCCGCCACGTTCATTGAGCATGCAGGAATACAAGGCTTTTCCGGGTGTCTGGATGCGGGCAACGTCGTTGGCCAGCAGTCTGCGCAGGAAATCCGTGACCTCGTTGCCGGTGAGATCCAGCACTACCATGTGGGAGACGTCGAACATGCCGGCGTCGTTGCGCACCTGATGGTGTTCTTCCAGTTGCGAGCCGTAGTGAATGGGCATTTCCCAGCCGGCGAAATCGACGAGCTTGGCGCCTGAGGCGAGGTGCTGGGGATGAAGCGGGGTGCGCTGGGGTGTGGGCATGGTTTGGGCCTCTGGCGGTGTGGACTCGGGTTTGACATGCAGGGCAGTGGTGCTGCTGTGCAGTGCCGCCCCTCTGTCCATGGTGCCTGAGAGCTTGAGCCCCTTCGGCGGACGTGAAGCCGCTGGCTTCAGTCTCTCTCCAGAGTCAACGATCGTCTGCCTGCGGTCCGGTTGCCTGAGCGATTCCGGGCGGTTGCGCCTTCGGCGGTGGTCCGTGTCTGGCACATGCCAGTCTGCCACACTCTCCCGCAGCGATTTTCCGTTGAACGGCGAAGTATACGCGCTGTCGGCCATGAAAACCAAGGCGGATTTGCGCAGGGTGTGGTGCGCCGGGGCATTCCGGGGTTGAAGACGGGTGGAACAAATGTCGGTTTCGGTGCGTTTATGACTTTACACAGGCGAAAACCCATGAATCAGGAACCAGCGTGGTTTCAAGTTTTCATGGGCCCGGCCCGATGCAGGCTTTGTGACAAGCCGCACAGCAAATGACGCTAGGCTGTAGTATTCCTATTCCTAGGGTAGTGCGCATGGGCGCGGCGGGATTTTATCAGGAGCAGGGTGTTGGTATGCGTTTTGGCGGTAATTCATTGAAATTCAAGAAATCGTGTTTACAGCGAGGGTTGGGTGCCGCCCTCCTGCTGGGGGTGTTGGCCGGTTGCACTCAGGGGCAGGATCAGACCATCCCCGATTTCGCCATTGCCTACGTCAAGCGCCCGGTTCAGCTTGAGACCCAAACGGTCACGGTGACGGTCAATGGCACCGATATGGACGTGGACATCCTGGCGCCGGTGGATCCGGATGTGCGCGAGGCCACGGAATTCAATGAGGGCGGTGATGTGTACCTGCGTGAGCGGGCCTCTACCATTGCCGAGGAACGCAACATCACCCTGTGTATCACGGATCTCGATGGTGACGGTATCGGCACCGGTGATGTGCGGGATCTTGAGACCAATTATGACGGCACCAAACTGATCTTCTCCCTGCGCCTGGAGGATCTCACCAATGGCAACAATCCGCCCAAGTGGGATATCTACGAATACGATACCACAGTGGGCGGTTGTCCCCGGCGGGTGATCAGTGATGATCTGGCCGCTGCCAAGGGCGATGATGTGGCCCCCCATTACCTGCCTGACGGACGCATCGTCTTCAGTTCCAATGCGGCGGTGACCACGCGCCAGGTGGAACTGGATGCCGGCAAGAGCCAATTCTCTCCCTTTGACGAAGACTTGCGCGAGGCCGCGGTGACCCTGCATGTGATGGACGCCGATGGCACCAATATCAAGCAGATCTCCTTCAATCAGAGTCACGACCTGGACCCCTCGGTGCTGAGCAGTGGTGAGATCGTGTTCTCCCGCTGGGACGGCGCTGGCAACCGTAGCGCGATTCGGCTTTACACCATCCACCCGGATGGCACCGAACTCAAGGCGCTGTATGGCATCCATGAGGCCAATGTGGGTACCGGTGGCAGTACCGTGCAGTTCCTTGATCCTCGCGAATTGAGTAACGGAAAATTGCTAGCCATGTTGAAGCCCTTCAACGGCTCCGCTGGCGGCGGTGCGCCGGTGGAGATCGACATCAGCAATTACGCGGACAACAGCCAGCCCACGGTCCCCAATCTCGGTATGCTCACTGGACCGGGACAGAGTCAGGCTATCAATCTGGATGTGCGCACCGACGGTAGCATTTCTCCCGCCGGTCGCTATCGTTCGGTGTATCCCCTGGCGGACGGCAGCAATCGCGCCCTGGTGAGCTGGTCGCAGTGCCGCCTGCAGCCCACGGATTCACTGGGTTTGCCCGATACCACGCAGCTTCCGGTGCCTTGCCCGGACACCATCAATCCGGGCGACTGGGAAGCCTATCCCCTGTATGGCATTTATGTGTTCGATTTTACCGAGGATACCCAGCTGCCTGTAGTGATCCCCGAGGAAGGCATTCTCGTGGACGAACCCGTGGTGCTCGCGCCCCGTCCCCGTCCCACGGTATTGCTGGACAAGGTGGTGGGTCTGGAGCTGGATCAGGCCCTGGCGGAAGAGGAATTTGTGGGTATTTTGCATATCCGCAGCGTGTATGACTTCGACGGCACTTTCAACGCACTGGGAGGCTCCGCAGCGAGCTTGGATGACATGGCCAATCCCACCCTCACCGATGCCGATCAGCGTCCGGCCCGTTACCTGCGGATCCTCAAGGCGGCAGCGATTCCCGACCCGCGGGACAATACTACCGAGTTTGATACCGGCGTGGCCTTCGGTGCCGGTGGTCGTCGCGGCGGCATGCGTGAGATCATCGGCTATGCGCCCATTGAACCTGATGGCTCGGTGATGACCAAGGTGCCCGCCAACGTACCCCTGGCCATCGAGGTGGTGGACAAGAACGGCCGCCGCATTGGTGCGCGCCATCTGAACTGGATACAGGTGCGAGATGGCGAAACCCTGGAATGTAACGGCTGCCACACACACACTACCACGGCGCCGGCACTGCCCGTGCCCCATGGTTATAGAGATGCCCCCACGCCACTCAACAGCGGGGCACCTACGTCCCCATACACCTTTCCCGGTACCAATGGCACCTTCGTGGCCGAGATGAACGAAACCATGGCCGAGGCGCGCATCCGTGTGAGCTGCACCAATGCCAGCTTTGTCTACGACAAACGCGATACCGGTTGCCCGGAATTGAGTCCCAATCCCAACCCGGTGTTCTTTGACCTGTGGGCCCCCGCGGGTAACGCCATCGCAGACGACCTGAGTCTGCGATATAGCAACCTAGACGTGTCTATGGCCAACGGCGTACCCATCGACAACCAGTGCATCCCCGGCGCCATCCCGGGGGCCAAGTGGGATTTCACCTGCCGCACCATTATCAATTACGAGAAGAGCATCCACCCCCTATGGAGTCTGCCGCGGACAGACACCGCCACGGGCATGATGGATTACACCTGTACGGTGTGCCACAACAATGTGGATACCGGCGGCGCGCCCATGGTGCCCGCGGCCCAACTGGATCTTAGCGATGGTCTGCGCCAGGACAACCCCGATCATTTCAAGGCCTATCGGGAGCTGCTGATCCAGGATGACGTCCAGTGGCAGCTGGATGGCACCGGCGCCCTGGTGCCGGTAACACAGCAGGTGCAGTTGGTGATTGATGGTGTGCCGCAATTTCAAACCATGGATGACGGCATGGGCAACCAGGTGCCGGTATTGGATGCCAATGGCGATCCGATACCCATTCTGGTGACAGAAAATGTACCGCCCACCCAGGGGCCCACCATGTCGGTCAATGGGGCCCTGGCCAGCGCCGCCTTCTTTGATCGCTTTGTGAATACCGGGCAGGGCGATTTGCACGAGGGGCTGTTGACCCCTGCGGAGTTGCGATTGCTGTATGAATGGCTGGATATGGGCGCGCAATATTTCAACAACAGCTTTGACGCACCACCGCCATAACTTTTTGCCGGTTTGGTGGTCACATAGGCTGGCGGCTGGTTGTGATGTTTGACAGCCAGTAAGATAATCCCGCGAAACCAGGAACTACAGGGGGTTCCTGGTTTCGCGTTTTTGCTTGTCCGGTTGAGATGCAGTCTGCCGGTTTCGAATCCCCTTCAATTTTCAACCGATGATTTCGTTGGCGCGTGATCCCCATCACAGGCCGTGACATCAACGTGGCGTAAAAACTAAATAACAATAAAGAAACTGGGCGCTTAGCCGTTGATTTAATAGTGAAAATCCAAGCCACAACAAACCATCCGGAAAACCACCCAAGGGTCGGCGCATGAAAGCTGATTGGATGCGTGCAGGCCTGTGTGCTTTGTTGTTGCTGGCCACAAGCTGGGCCTGGGCCGAGGAGGAGGCCTATCCGGAGGTGAAGGTCGCCGAGCCTTACATTGAGATGCACACGGGCCCCGGTGCCGGCTATCCGATTTTTAACGTAGTGGATCGCGGCGATTATGTGGAGGTGATCAAACGCAAGACGGATTGGTTCAAGGTGCGCACCAGCGATCACAAGATTGGCTGGGTGAATCGCGCCCAAATGGAAATGACCCTAACGCCAAGTGGTGAGCCAACAGCGTTCGCCGATGCAGGCCTGGGTGATTTCAGCAAGCGTCGTTGGGAAATGGGCCTGGTGGGTGGCACATTCAACGGGGCGCCGGTGATGACCTTGTATGGCGCCTATGCTTTGTCGGCCAACCTGTCGGCGGAGTTGTCCGCCTCGCAAGTGACCGGTGATTTTTTCAGCAGTGATCTGATAAACATCAACCTGCTGACGCAGCCATTCTCGAAGTGGCGTTATTCACCATTTTTCACCCTGGGGGTAGGGCAGATCACCACCAGCCCCAGTGTGACCCTGATCCAGACGGCAGACAGCCAGGATCTGATTGCCCACATGGGGCTAGGCTTCAAGATGTATCTGACCCGGCGCTTTATTTTACGCGCGGAATATAAAACCTACGTCGAGTTTTCCAGCGACGACGACAACGAGGAATTTGAAGAATGGAAGGCAGGCTTCGCATTCTTTTTCTAAGCCGCCCCGTATTGGGTGTGGTGCTGCTTTTTCTAAGCACAGCGGCATGGTCAGCGGACAAGGTAGCGTCCCAGGCACAGGTGATCCAGCCGCAGATTGAGCGGCGAGTTATCGATGTGGACAAGATCGATACGGAAGACTTCGAGATCGGGGTCTTTTCCGGCTTACTCAGCACCGAAGATTTTGGTACCAACCTGGTGATTGGCGCACGTGCCGCCTATCACGTCACCGAAGGTATCTTTTTTGAAGCCGCCTATGCCAAGTCGAATACCACTGAAACCAGCTATGAGCGCCTCAGTGGTGGCGCACCATTGTTAACAGATGCGCAGCGTGAACTGACCTACTACAACGTTTCCATTGGATACAACCTGCTGCCGGGAGAAGCATTCCTGGGTGAAGGCTGGGCCTTCAATACGGCGTTGTATGTGATCGGTGGTGTGGGGATTACCAGTTTTGCCGACGACGACCGGTTCACCGTCAACTTCGGGGCCGGATACCGTTTTTTGGCCACAGACTGGCTGGCGGTGCATCTGGATGTGCGCGATCACATTTTTGATATTGACTTATTGGGCAAGGCCAAGACTGCCCACAATCTGGAGCTTACCGGTGGGCTCACCGTGTTTTTTTAACGGCATAACGACGTGTTGTGTATTGGCGTAACAGCGAGGTAGTGTGATGAAAAGTGTTATGAAATGTGTATTGAGTAATTTGCAAGGCAAGGTGATGAAATCCATCGTATTGCTGGTCATAGGTATGTTGTTCTCGGCAAGCATACAGGCAGAGGAAATTCAGGGTCCAGCACCGGATTTCACCCTGAAATCCCGCAGTGGTGAGAATATCAAACTCAGTGAGCTGCGTGGTGATGTGGTGATGATCAACTTCTGGGCTTCCTGGTGTGCACCTTGCCGCCAGGAGATGCCGCTACTGGAAGATATGTATAAAAAATACAACGATCTCGGTTTTACACTGCTGGGGATCAATGTTGAGGAGGACTCCAGTAAGGCAGGTGAATTGTTACGTGAAATACCGGTGACCTTCCCGGTTCTTTACGACACCACCAACAAGGTGACAAAACTCTATAACGTGGTAGCCATGCCCAGCACGGTGATAGTGGATCGTGATGGCAATATGCGTTATCTGCATCGTGGCTATCTTCCGGGCTACGAGGAAGAGTATGTCAAACAAATAAAGACATTGATTCGGGAGTGAATGGAGCGATGAGAAGGCTGTTTGCAGTGATAGTCTTGATGCTGCTGCTTTCGGGCTGTGGAATTCAGCCCTGGGTGAAACCTTATGAGCGCGCTAATCTGGCAGACCCGATCATGAGTTTCAGCCGTGATCCGGTAGCCAGCGCCTATATCAATCACGTCTTCGAAGCCCGTGAAGGTGCGCGTGGTGCCGAGGGTGGTGCAGGTGGTGGCTGTGGTTGCAACTAGACTCACGCGATTCGTAGAGAAATTACCGGCGGTAAATTTTCGTTGGGGATTGGTGATGGCTGGTGCACTTGGCATGTGTGTGCCACTGATGGCCGCCGTATTGCCGGAGGATCGGGCTGATGCCATGTATCATTCCTATTCCGGTGGCGGGCTGGAAGTGAACGGGCCTTCGATCCTGGCACGTAAATCCATTGGTAAGCATGTCTCGGTATGGGGGAATTATTATGTGGACAGCATTACCTCGGCTACCATCGATGTCGTGACCAGCGCCAGCCAGTACACGGAAGAGCGTACCGAACAAACCCTGGGTGCTGACTATCTCCACGACAATACCACCATGAGCCTTTCCTATACCAGTAGTATCGAAAATGACTTCGATGCCAAGGCCATGAACTTCAGCATCAGCCAGTTGATGTTTGGTGATCTCACCACGGTTACCCTGGGCTATGCCCGTGGCTGGGACATCATAACCGCCACCGGATCGCCGAATTTTGAAGAAGAGGCAAATCGCCAGAAATACAAACTGGGACTGTCGCAGGTGTTTAGCAAAAACCTGCTCATGGATTTGAGCTTCGAGACTATTACCGATGAGGGTTATCTCAACAATCCTTATCGCTCCGTGCGCTATCTGGTGGACCCCACCAGTTACGCTACCGAAGGTGAAGTGTACCCCAACACCCGCACCAGTCATGCTGCTGCGGTGCGTGCCTTGTATTACCTGCCATACCGGGCGGCGATACGAACTGAGGTACGCGGCTACACAGACACCTGGGGTATCAATGGCGTGATGGCAGAACTGGGTTATATTCATCCAACGAAAAATGGCTGGACATTTGAAGGAAGCTATCGTGTTTACTCACAGGACAGCGCCAGTTTTTACAGTGATTTGTTCAATGCCCCCAATGAATTCATATATCGCGCGCGGGACAAGGAGTTAAGTGCGTACTCGACCCAGACCATTGGCTTTGGCGCCAGTTATGAATTTAAAAAACATGGCTGGGGTTTTATCGACAAGGGTAGTGCCAATATTTTTTATAACCATATTCAGATTGATTACGAAAACTTTCGTGACCTGCGGGTCACCGGCGTCACGCCCGGCACCGAACCCCTGTACAGCCTGCAGGCCAATGTGCTGAGGCTGTTTATTTCGGTGTGGTATTGACGATTATTTTATTGAACATAAAAACAAGGCCCTGATGCGAGTGCAATGATGAAAAAATTCCAATTGAAATTATGGCTGTGTCTGCTGCTGTTCCTTGTGCCGGTGATCGGCCAAGCGGAAGATGCGGAGCCCACGGCGATCAATCCCTATGTGCGAACTCCGGCGCCTGCGGCACAGACCAGCCCGCCTGCCCCGGATAACCGCACCCTCGATCAACGGGTACAGGATTTGAAGAAAGAAGTGAAGGCCTTGAATCGTGACCTGTTCATTCTTGAAGAGGAACTATTGTTTCCGTCCAGCACCCAACTGGCAGTGTTTTTGTCCGTTGATGTGGGCGAATTTTTCCGCCTGGATTCCGTGCAGCTGAAAATAGACGACAAGGTGGTGGCCAATCATCTTTACACCAAACGTGAATTGGGTGCCTTGAAACGCGGCGGTGTGCAGCGACTATACATCGGTAACGTCAAAGCCGGTGAGCATGAGTTGATTGCCACCTTTCGTGGCCCGGGGCCCAACAACCGGGAATACCGTCGCGGCACGACGGTGAAGTTCAAGAAGGGTTCGGCGGCAAAATTCATGGAGCTGCGTATCGTGGATGCCACACGAAAACTTCAGCCCGAGTTCGTGGTCAAAGAATGGGAATGACTGTACGGGGATAATGGTGTTTTCATTCAGGTCGTTTCGTTGTTTGCTGCTTTTGCCCGGTGCGTTATTGGCGCTGCCAGTGATGGCCAGCGCACCACTGCCACAGGCTGTGGAAGATCCCCACTATGGGGTAGTGCTGTATGAATTTTATCAGCAGAATTATTTTTCCGCCGCGGTAAATCTGCTGACCGCTCAGCAACTCAAACGCCTCAAGCATCACGAGGACGATGCGGAGATCCTACTGGGCGGCCTGTATCTCTCCTATGGCTTGCACAGCGAAGCCGAAGAAATCTTCAAGCGTCTGCTGGACAAGCGGGCGTCACCTTCCGTACGCGACCGAGCCTGGTTTTACCTGGGCAAGATCCGTTATCAGAAACAATTGTTCCCTGAAGCCGAGGCGGCTCTGGCCCAGGTAGGCGAAGCACTTGACCCTTCCTTGCAGGAAGAATTTCGCACCCTCAAGGCCAATCTGTTGATGGCGCAGAAGAAATACACCGAAGCAGCAGAGGCCCTGCAGGGACTGGTGGAAGATGACGACGAGGAGGAAGCCAATTATGCGCGCTTCAACCTTGGTGTGGCGCTGATACGTGCCGGCCGGGAAAAGGAGGGTGCCGATCTGCTGCGCCAGGTAGCCGAACTGAAGTCCAGCGCCAGCGATCAAAAGGCCCTGCGTGACAAGGCCAACCTGGTACTGGGATTTTCCCTGTTGAAGTCCGCGCCGGTACTGGCCAAGGATTTCTTTCGCCGGGTACGTTTGAACGGGCCTTATTCCAACAAGGCGTTGTTGGGTCTGGGCTGGGCCGAAGTGGAGTTGCAACGTTACGAACAGGCACTGGTGCCCTGGGATGAACTGGCGACCCGGGAAAAAACCGATCCCGCGGTGTTCGAGGCCATGCTGGCGCGTGGTAATGCACTTGAGCGGTTGCGCGCCTTTCCACAGGCCATGCGAGCCTACAGTAATGCCATTGTTGTCTTTGAACAGGAACTGGCCGCATTGAACAGTACTGTGGCGGCAGTTAAGGCAGGACGTCTTTGGGCGGACCTGTTGTCGCAGGTTTCACGGGATGAGATGGGCTGGTTCTGGGAAGCCGAGTTATTGCCCGACACACCCGAGGCAAAATATTTGCCCACGGTAATGGCAGGGCATGGTTTTCACGAGGCCATCAAGAATCTGCGTGACCTGTGGTTCCTGGACAGAAACCTGGCGCGCTGGTCCACGGAGGTGCCGGCATTACAAGACATGCTAGCCTTGCGCCGTACAACCTACGAAGACCAACTTGACAAGCTCACCCCGGAGCAGACTCTGAGCCATGTGCTGGATGTGCGCACCAGCCGGGACATCTACGCCGATGAATTGAAACGCATCGGAGAATCCGGGGATGCCTTTGCCCTGTTGAGTGGTGAAGAACAAAAACGCATGCAGCGGTTGGCCCGTGTGGAAGAACGCATCTGGCGTCTGTCCAGTCAGCCAGGGCGTCACAGCCGGCGATTGGCATCCTGGCGGGAGAAATATCGCCTGTATAAGGGGCTGCTGGATTACGATGTTGAAACCACCTTTGCGATTCGTTATCGCAAGGTTCAGAAGAGTCTCAATTCCCTGGATGCAGAACTGGAAGAAACGCTGCGCCGGCAGAATTCCCTGCAACGTGTGAGAGCCACCGCACCGGCGAACTTTGCTGGTTATGCCCAAGATATTGAAAACAAGCGTCAGCGCATTGTCGGCCTGCGCAAAGATATCAAGGCAGCCTTTGATGAACAGCAGCGCCAATTGCAGTCCATGGCGGATGTGGAGCTGGATCGGCTGCGCCTGCGCCTGGTGGACTATCTGGATCAGGCACGCTTTTCCTTGGCACATTTGCAGGACCTGGCCACCGATGCGGCTGAATCGGGCAAGGAGCTGAAATGAGCATGCGCCGTTTCCAAGAATATTGTTACGTAGCGCTACTTATTGTTATGCTGCTGTTGGCTGGTTGTGCCGGAAAGCAGACTATTGCAGACGATCCCACCATTCAGCAGTTGGCCAAGCGGGCCGCAAAAATAGAACCCCAGGCGTTGCCGCCACTGTCACGCGCCGATGTGCAGCGCACCTATGAAGAGCTGGCTTCCTCTACCAACAATCCTGCCTTGCGCGCTATCGCCCTGCAGCGCCTCGCCGACCTGGCACTGGAAAACAAACAGGCGGAACTGGCGGACGAGGGGGTGTCGAAAGAGGTGGCGGAGCAGGCAAGTCTTGCGAAAGCGGCGCAGGATCAGGCGGATGCTGCCAAACAGGAAGCGGCCCTGGAAGATATCGCTGAAGATCAGCGTGAACAGGCCCAGGTGGGCAGTGCCATCCATCAGTACGAGCGCCTGCTCAGCCTCTATCCGCAATATGAAGGAAACAACCGGGTGATGTATCAACTGGCTCGTGCCTATGAGTTGAACGGCGAGCTGGACAAGACCCTCAAGGTGCTAACCGGTCTGGTGACGAAATACCCCAATGAGCCCAATATGGATGAGTTGCAGTTTAGGCGTGGCGAGATTCTCTTTACCTTCCGTGATTTCAGCGCGGCTGAAAAAGCCTACGCCAGTGTCCTGGCCATGGGCGAAACAAGTCCCTATTACGAACGCGCCATGTTCAAGCGTGGTTGGTCGGTGTTCAAACAGGGTGACACCGAGCGATCACTAGAATCTTATTTTGCGGTGCTGGATCGTAGTTTCGCCGGCGGACGCAAGCTGGCGGACTTCTCTCGCAGTGAATTGGAATTGCTGGAGGATACGCTGCGCATTGTCAGTCTGTCCTTTTCGTATCTGAAGGGGCCTGAAAGCATCGCCGCATTTTTCAAAAGCTATGGGCATCGGGATTATGAGTTCCGCATCTATCAACGCTTGGCGGATTTGTACCTGACCCAGGATCGTCCAAGTGATGCTAGCGAGACCCTGATGGCCTTTGTGCGCCAATACCCCCAAGATCGCAACGCACCCCTGTTTACCGTGCGAGTCATCGACATCTACAAACAGACCGGGCGTAAGGATGATCTGTTGCGCGCCAAGGCGGACCTGGTGACGGCCTACGGAGTGGGAACGGCCTTCTGGCAGAAACATGACAAGACATTGCTGGCGCAATTACTGCCGCATCTGAAGTCGAACCTCGATGACTTGACGCGCTATTATCATGCCCAGGCGCAGCGCAGCAAAAAGCCGGCGGACTACCGTATCGCCGCACACTGGTATCGTACCTATGTGCGCTCCTTCCCCAAGGACAAAGAAACCCCGGCCAAGAACATGCTGCTGGCGGAAAGCCTGCTGGACAGTGGCGATGTGCAGGGCGCTGCTGCCGAGTTCGAATACACCGCCTATCAATATCCGCCACACAAGCAGAGCGCAGAGGCGGCCTATGCAGCCCTGCTGGCGCATCGCGCCCAGGCCGAGTCACTGAGTGGTGCGGCGGCCGCGGTGAAACAACGCATTGCTATCGCCAGCGGCAAGCGTTTCGTGGCGACGTTCCCTGATGATCCGCGGGCGGTGAGCGTGATGTCCAAGGCTGCGGAAGAGTTGCTGGCCCTGAAGGATTATGCCAATGCCGTGGGTACGGCCCACTATGTGGTGGGTCATCCGCGAGTCATCAATAACGCCCCGGGTACACAAGACCTGGCGATGATCAACTGGGCCATCATCGCCCAGGGTGAATTTGAACTGGGGCATTACGTGCAGGCGGAAACCGCCACTCTCAAGCGTTTGCAGTTGGCGAGTGCGGACGACAAGGATCACAATGCGCACATGGAGCGGCTGGCCGCCGCCATTTACAAGCAGGGTGAACAGGCCAGAGCCGCGGGTAACTTACGCCTCGCCGCCAAGCATTTCCTGCGTGTGGGTAAGCTCACGCCCAAGGCAAGCATTCGCGCCAATGCTGACTATGACGCCGCCGCCACGTTGTTTGCCAACAAGGACTGGGCGCTGGCCATTCCGGTACTGAAGGCCTTCATACAAACCTATCCCGGTCACAAGCTGCGTCTGGATGCGGACAAGAAACTGGCGCTGGCCTACGAGAAGAAGGGCGACTGGAAGCGTGCCGCGGATTCCATCGAGGTGTTGTACCGGGCGGAGACCGACAGCAACAAGAAACGCCTGCTATTATGGCAGATTGCCGAATTCTATGAAAAGGCCAGGCGACAGGATGAGGCCATTGAAGCGTACAAACGTTACGTGACAACCTTTCCCCGGCCCTTTGACGAAGCCATGGAAGCACGCCATCGGCTGGCGACACTGTATCAGAAAAAGAATCAGCCATTGTCCCGCAATTACTGGTTAGGCAAGATCATCGAGGCGGACAAAGAAGGGCCATCCACAGAACGCAGCCGTTTCCTGGCGGCCAATGCGGCGCTGGAGCTGGCACAGCCGACCTTTACCGTGTTTCATAAGGTGCGTCTGGTGCAGCCCCTGAAAGAAAACCTCAAGAAAAAGAAAAAGCTCATGCAGGAAAGCATTGCCGCTTTCACTGCGGCGGCCGATTATGGCATCGAGGCGGTGACCACCGCCTCCACTTATCGCATAGCGGAAATCTACAGCGATTTCAGTAAGGGGTTGTTCGAATCAGAGCGGCCCAAGGGACTGAGTCCTGATGAATTGGAACAGTACGATATTCTGCTTGAAGAACAGGCCTTCCCCTTTGAAGAAAAGGCCATTGATGTGCATGGCGTGAATGCAGCACGGGTCTTTAAGGGGGTGTATGATCAGTGGGTGAAAAAGAGTTTCGAGGCATTACGCAAGCTGGATCCCATACGTTATGCCAAGTCTGAAAAAACAGCACAGGTGAGTCATGCCATTGAATAGCACGTACACAAAAAAATTGTCAATCCTCCAATGCCTGTTTGCCTTTTGCCTGTGGTTGCTGCCGCTTGGCTACTTGATGGCCGAGGTGAAACTGGAGCTGGAGGAGACGGAGATTACCGGTGCCCGTGAATTACCCAAGGTGTTGTACATTGTGCCGTGGAAAAAAACCGCGCCGGATGCACGCCCCCTGCCCATGAAAAGCATGATGAATGAAGTGCTGGAGCCCATTGATATGGATGTTTTCCGGCGCCAGGTGCGTTATTTCGAGTTCACCCATCCGGCCCCTGATCCGCAAGCAGCCCCACAATAGGCGACCACTCACGCATCTTTGCGATATACTCCCGCCGAAGTCTACAGTTGGAGATGCCTTCGTTGCGGGATGTCTGTTTCACACGAGCGGGAGCCATTGTTGAATGAGTGTCAGTGATCAACCCGGAAAACCGCAGGAATCCTTTGCCGCTCCCCTGTCCATTATTGTTCCGTTGTTCAATGAAGAAGACAGTGTCGTTCCGTTGATTCAGCGCGTCAACGAGGCGCTGGCTAATTACCCGGACAAGTGGGAGCTGCTGTTGGTGGACGACGGCAGTGTGGATGCAACGGTATCGCGGGTTTGCACTTATTTGCAGGAGCATAATATCCACCACGTGCGCCTTGTCGAATTGCAGCGTAATTTCGGACAGACCGCGGCCATGCAGGCGGGTATCGATGCCTCCCGTGGCGAGGTAATCGTCACCATGGACGGCGATTTGCAAAATGACCCCATGGATATTCCGCGCATGGTGTCACGTATGTTGCGGGAAGAGCTGGATCTGTTGTCCGGCTGGCGCAAGGATCGCCAGGACAATTTGTTCTTGCGCAAGATTCCTTCGCAACTCGCCAACCGGCTGATTGGCAACATCACCGGTGTCCATCTGCACGATTACGGCTGCAGCCTCAAGGTGTACCGCGCCGCTATCATCAAAAGCGTGCGCCTGTACGGCGAGATGCATCGTTTCATTCCTGCCTGGGTGGCCTCCAATACCTCGCCGACGCGCATCAAGGAAGAAGTGGTGACCCACCATGCGCGGCAATTCGGTGAGTCCAAGTACGGTATCTCCCGTGCCTACCGGGTATTGCTGGATCTGCTGTTTGTGTATTTCTTTCTGCGCTTTCGGGCCCGGCCCGGTCATTTCTTCGGTCGCATCGGGCTGGTGGTGGGCGCCATTGGCGGCGTGATTCTGGCCTACCTGGCTGTACTCAAGGTCCTTTTCGGTGAAGATATCGGCAACCGACCCTTGCTGTTGCTGGGTGTGCTGCTGGTGGTGGTGTCCATCCAGTTTTTTACCACCGGGATCATGAGCGAGATGATGGCTCGCACCTACTACGAGTCCTCGGATACCCAGCCTTACATGCTCAGTGTACGGGCCTGCCAGGACAGAGATAGCGTATCCTGGAAAGAGCCGGATTAACTCCTTCCCGACAGAAAAATGTGACCGCCGATTTCGCGGGTGACGTTGTGCACCTCGGCCCAGTAGGGGGCTGCCAGACGGGGGGCATAATAATGCAGCGCGCCCTTGGTGAGATCCAGGGCCTCGCGGATGCGCCGGGACAGCTTGCCATAGCGTTGATACGTGAATCGGGCGATCTTCTGCGCCAGGCGCCAGGCACGCTTGTCGGTGGGGCGGTCGCTCTTGCCGTCATGGGTCCAGCTGAACTGCCGCTTCTGCCACACCACGCCGCACACGCTGTTGGGGTAATGCCGGCTCTTCACCCGGTTCATGGTCACCATGGCCACCGCCAGTTGTCCTTCCGCTGGTTCCCCACGGGCCTCGAAATAGACATTCAAGGCCAGACAGCGCATTTCCTTGTTGGCCTGTTTTTGGGCGTTATCCTGCCCGGCGAGGGCAGGCGCGCCCGCGCTACCGAGTACGAGGCCGCCCAGGAACAGGAGAATGGGCTGCATGTGGCGTAAGCTAGTTACGGTTTGTTGGGTTCTTGCGTGTTTCATTGTGGCCATGACGGTTTTGCTTTTTGGCTGAATAGTAGCCCGTCGCGACACCCTCGGGATGGAACGGGCTGGTCAAATATTAACCATTGCCGCACATAAGCAAAATCCGGGCCAAGAATAATTAGGTGCGTGAGATCAATGGTTTAGGGGCTACTGATGAAAGGTGGCCCCGTGGGTGGGGGCGAAGTGTAAAGAAAACCGACAGTTTTTATCAGCGGAAACTGATATTTTCAGAAGGGTTTTTGGGGCTCATTCGTTGCAATGGTCGCTGCGATGATTGGCCGTTGTGGCCTACATAGCGGATTTCACCAGGCGGCCGATGGTGAGTCCTTGCACCACAATGGAAAAAATCACGATGCTGTAGGTGATAGCGAGGATGACGTCCCGGGGTTCACCGGCCGGTAATGACAACGCCAGGGCCACGGAGACACCGCCTCGCAGGCCGCCCCAGGTGAGAATTTTCACAGCGCCGGGGCTGAATTCACGCCGCAGGCGCAGCAGATTGACGGGCAGGCCCACGCTGATGAAGCGTGATGCCAGTACCAGCGGGATCAGCGCCAGCGAGGCCAGCAGTACATCCCGGGTGAATGGTAACACCAGAACCTCGAGGCCGATGAGGACAAACAGCACGGCATTGAGAATCTCGTCAATGAGCTCCCAAAAGGTATCGAGGTGTTCGCGGCTGTGTTCAGACATGGCCAGCATGCGCCCCTGGTTGCCGATGAGCAGTCCGGCCACCACCACGGCGATGGGGCCCGAGGTGTGAATGGCAGAGGCCAGGGCGTAGCCGCCCATTACCAGCGCCAGGGTGAGGAGGATTTCCACCTGGTAATTGTCCACCTGTTTGAGTAGCTGATAGGTGATCCAGCCGATAAGCAGGCCGAAAAGCACGCCGCCGACGGCCTCTTTGAGAAACAACAGGGCAATGTGCCCGGCACTGACATCCTGTCCGCCTGCAGCGATGCCCAACAGGACAATGAACACCACAACGGCCATGCCGTCATTGAACAGCGATTCACCGGCGATCTTGGTTTCCAGACTCTTGGGAGCGTTGGCGGATTTGAGTATCCCCAGCACGGCGATGGGGTCAGTAGGGGAAATGAGCGCGCCGAACAGCAGGCAATAAATGAAATCCAGATGAATGCCCAAGGCGGACAACAAGTAATAGCTTGCTCCGCCCACCAGGAAGGTGGAGGTAAGTATGCCTATGGTGGCGAGGCTGGAAATCACCCATTTTTGTCTGGCGAGATCATCGAGATTGATGTGCAGCGCGCCGGCGAAAAGCAAAAAACTCAACATGCCCTGCATCAGGGTTTCGTTGAAGTCGATAGAGTGCAACAGCAGGCGGGCATGTGATTCAAGATGTCCCCAGCCCAGCTTGCCGGCAGCGAGAAAGAGCAGTGAGACCACCAGGGAAATCAGCATCAGTCCAATAACGGTGGGGAGCTTGATGAAACGGTGGTTGATGAAACTGAACAGGGCGGATGCGGTGACAAGAATGGCGGCGATGTTGAGAATATCCATGAGGCGTCGATATAGAAGTTGTGCTGGTGGATTTGAATAGATTTTGGACGTAGTGGGTAGACGTAGTGGTTAGTGGAATAAGTGGAGTAAAGGTAACGGGAAAAACCCGCGTCAACAGGCCCTAGTATACCGACTGTGGTGACGGGTTTGTGAAGTCGTGTAACCGAGTTGGATAGATAATATGAAAAATCTGCTGACAGGAGCTCAACGTCCACTATTGTTATTCCTGCTGATGATAATCGTCCCCCAGTGGGTAGCGGCGGAGTCACTGGCGACCATGCTTGAAGCGGTGCGCAGTACGCAGGCCGGAGAATCAGACAGTGGCGGGTATACCCCCAGTGAAAAAGAATTAGCCATGGCGGAGGGATTGTTTCGCCGGGTGCTGGCCGGTGAAAGCGGGCCAAGGTTGAGACAGCAGTGGGCCGAGCTGGGCTTCGAGCTGACCGGGACGCGGAGTGAATCCATACCCATGCTGGTATTGCAAGAGATTGGCGGTGGCTCAACACAAAGCAAATTTTTGGGTAAGGGTTTTTTTGCCTTTGCCGTGGGCCGGGAATCAAAAACCGTGTTGCAGGTACCGCACAGCTTTGCGGATGCGGACACTCGGGTCATCGCGCTGGAGTTAATGGCCCGGTACAATTTCCGTGCTGCGGCGTGGAATACAGCACCGGCGACATTGCCTGTGCATTCATCGCTGCCTCCGGATCTACAGCCACCCCCGAGGAAAGACTTCATGCTGGCATTCACGCGCGCGCTTTTGTTCGAGGAGCCGGAAAGCCGGGTAGTGCAATTACACAGCTTTGAAAAGACAAGAATGTACTCCAGTAATGCAAGACACGCGGATATCATTCTTAGTGGATATGGAGAGTCGTCAAATCAGGCCATTGGCTGGTTGAGCCGGTGTTTGAAGAAAAACCTGAACTACAAGGTGCGTACCTTTCCCTTTGAGGTGCAGGAGATGGGCGCAGGTAAGCGCATGGCTGGGGCGAATGAGAACCTCATTGGTGCAGTAATGCAGGCGTTTGATAGCCAGGGATTTCTGCATGTTGCCATGAGTGAAGGTTTTCGTGAGGAGCTGCGTGTTTACCCACAGGTGCAGAAAGCATTATTCGCCTGCCTTGGCCGGGAGTAAAACCGTCGAAATGAGATGAGGTCAGGGTCGGTGTTCAATCCTGGTTAAGGTAGGATCAATCATAAAGCAAAAAAAACCCCGCCTGGTGGCGGGGTCAGTTGGCGCCCCTTTTGCGCTCTGATTAAAGGGCGTTTTTCCTGCGAGCGAAACCCATGCCAACAAGTCCAAGTCCCAGCAGGGCGAGAGTTGCGGGTTCGGGCACCGAGGTGAACGGAGTCGAGAGGGTGCGATCGAAGTTGACGGTCAGAGTGGATTTGCGGAAATACAAATCACCCAGGGTCACGGAAAGGTCGACGTTAAACAGGCCGGTGGCTTGCAGGCCGGAGAAGTCAAGACTGGAAAAATTCAGGGGATCGTAATCGATTTCGTACGTGCCAAGGTTGGTATCGTCCACGGTAACATTGAGGCCTTCGAGTTGACCGGAAGAGATGAGGTAGCGATAACCGGAGTGACAATGAAAACTAAACCTGCTGCCATGGCAATAACCTGAACGGTAGCCGTAGCGATTGAAATCGGAGTCATAGTCATCAAACACATCAATTTCCAATTGCACGGATGTGATTGTGTCCATGCTGGTGTCAAAACCATTGTCATTGATGTTATGGATGTAGCTGTACTTTATTGGAGCAGCCAGAAGGAGGTCTGGCTCCGGGTCAACGACGTTGGTGATCAGGCTGGCGCTGGCGCTGGCGACCCAGCAGAAAGTCAGCAGTGTGGCGAGGGGGAAAAGGCGAAAATACGACATGTTATGCACTCCAAAGCGTGAACAATAAACTGATATTTTCGACAAGCAGTATTTATGCCAACAATTTATCTATCTGTTTTTCAAGGAATAATTTTTGAGTATCTACATTTTTCATCTGATGTGTAAAGAAATCCGACACCAGCGAAAAATACTGGTTGACTGGAAGGGCGGCGGTCGCCGCTTTCAGGATGATGACGGGCTGACCCTAATTCAGCGCCTTGTCCATGAACAGTCGTTTGATGGGAGATAGGCGGTCGGTAAGTGCCAGCCCGGTGTTACGCAGTACGCACAGGCCAGGGAGGTTGTTGCTGAACAGCTGTTTGAACAGTCCCATGGCCTCGAGCATCAGCAGGTTTTCTCCGCGGCGGGCGCGCTCGTAACGGCGCAGGGTCTTGAAGCTGCCGATGGGTTGTTGCGCTGCCAGTGCGGCCAGCAGCGTCTCGGCGAGACACCGCGCATCGGCGAAACCCAGGTTGACGCCCTGCCCGGCCAGGGGGTGAATGGTGTGCGCCGCGTCGCCGATCAGTGCCAGATGGGGTTTGACGTAGTGCGTCGCGTGCCGGCCCTTGATGGGGAAGCGGGCGCGGGGGCCACTGTGCACCACGGCGCCCAGTTTCTTTTCGAAGGCCTTTTCCAATTCGGTGTTGAAGGCGGTCTCGTCCAGCTCGCACTGGCGCACGGCCTCGTCGTCACTGGTGCTCCAGACGATGGAGCAGATGTGGGGGTCGCTCATGGGCAGCAAGGCCAGCGGCCCCGTGGGCAGGAAGCGCTGCCAGGCGGTGTGTTGATGCGGCAGCTCGGTGGTGACGTTGGCGACCACGGCGGTGTGGCGGTAGTCGCTGAGCTTGACGCCGATGTTGGCCTGCTCACGCACCCAGGAGCGTCCGCCATCGGCGCCCACCAGGAGCTCGCTGCGGAGTATTGTCCCGTCCGCTAATTCCAGTTGGGCGCCGTGGTTGTCCAGCTGGAGTCTGCCTGGAGTGCTGGGGCAGAAGATATCGATGTTGTGGAAATCGCCGGCGCGGGTGAACAGGGCCTTGGTGATGACCCGGTTCTCGATGATGTGGCCGAGGTTGGGCTCACCGATCTCGGCGCTGTCGAAGTGAATGCTGCCCGTGCCGGCGGCGTCCCACACGTGCATCTCGGTGAAAGGGGAAACGCGCATGTCGCACATGGCCTGCCACACGCCGAGCCGTGCAAAAAAATTCTGCGAGCCGCGGCTGATGGCGCTGACCCGCAAGTCCATGGAATCCTCGGGCCATTGCAGCAGGGGTTCGCGGCCCTCGATGAGGGCGATGGTCAGATCGCTGTCGCCCAGCGCACAGGCCAGGGCGCTGCCCACCATGCCGCCACCGACGATGACGATGTCGTAGTGTTTTTGCGTGCTCACAGCGGCAGTCCCCTTGCCAGCCGCGGCAGTCTGCCGGCCAGGCCCATGGCGTGGCGGGCCAGCAGGTGTTTCACGGGCGGTAACACGTCGGTGGCGATGAGCCCTAGGTTGCGCGCACAGGCCAGGGGCGGAAAGTCATTGGAGAAGGTCCGTACCAGGCTGTTGGTGAAGCCGATCACCTGGCGATGATCCCGTTGCCGCCAGTGTGCATATTGTTCCAGTACCGACAGTGCGCCGATGTCATCATTGTTGTGTTGGGTATCGACGATGCACTGCGCCAGGGCGGCCACGTCGCGCAGCCCCAGGTTGAAGCCCTGGCCGGCGATGGGGTGCAGGGTGTGCGCGGCGTTGCCGATGAGTGCCAGGCGCTGGCGCACCTGTTCCTCGGCGCGGATCAGTTGCAGCGGATAACCGTGGCGCCTGCCCACCCTGGTGAAGCGCCCCAGGCGGTTGCCGAAACAGGATTGTAGTTCGTTGAGAAAATCCGCCTCGTTCTCGTCCAGCAGGCGTTGCGCATCCTGCGGCGTGCGGGTCCACACCAGGGAGCAGCGATTGTCCGCCATGGGCAGCAGGGCCAGCGGGCCGTGGCGGGTGAAGCGTTCGTAGGCAACGTGTCCATGGGCTTTTTGCGGGGTGATATTGGCGATGATGGCGGTCTGGCCGTAGTCGTGGGCCGTGGTGTGGATGTCCAGCAGATTGCGCACCGGCGAGTTGCCGCCGTCGGCGGCGACCAGCAGCCTGCACGTGAGCGCCTGTGTCTTACCGTTGTCGTGGTGGATTACCGCAGTGGCGTGATCGTCGCCCAGTTTCAGGTCACTCAGGGTGGCTGGACTCATTACAGTGAGATTTTCACAGGATTGCAGCCGGTCCATGAGTACCGCCCCCAGTTGGCGCGCGGTGACCACGTAGCCCAGGGCTGCCACCTTTTCCTGTTGGGCATGCAGCCGGGTGAAGCCGAAGCGCCCCTGGTCGGAGACGTGGATGTGTTCGATGGCCGTGGCCTGGGGCGCGATGTCGGCCCACAGGCCCATGGCGTCGAAGATGCGCCGGCTGCCGAAAGACAGGGCGATGGCCCGGTCGTCGTAGTTGGCAGGGCCGGCATCGGTGCGCAGCGGCGCGGCCTCGATGAGGGCGATGCGCAGGGGCTGGCCGGCCAGGCTGATGGCCAGGCTGGCGCCCACCATGCCGCCGCCGACGATGATCAGGTCGTAGTCGGTATCACTCATGGCCAGAACCCAGCCGTAGGGTGGGCATGTGGTTCATGCCCACGCGGAACCTGTCAGCATACACGTGGGCAATAATGCCGGCCCACTCTACGAAAAGCGTCATTGCCTTGCCTCCGCCATCAGGGCCTCGATCTCGTCGATGGTCTTGGGCGCTTCCTTGCTCAGGATTTCACAGCCCTCCTTGGTGACCAGCACGTCGTCCTCGATGCGAATGCCGATACCCTGCCATTTCCTGGCCACGGCCCGCTTGCCCACCCGGGTGCCGGGGGCGATGTACAGTCCGGGCTCCACGGTGAGCACCATGCCCGGTTCCAGCTCACGCCAGGCATCGCCCACCTTGTAATCGCCCACGTCGTGCACGTCCAGGCCCAGCCAGTGGCCGGTGCGGTGCATGTAAAAGGTGCGGTAGGCCTCCTCCTTGATCAGCGTGCGCAGATTGCCCTTGAGCAGGCCGAGCTTGATCAGGCCGCGGGTCAACACGCGCACCGCGGCCTGGTGAGGATCGTTCCAGTGATTGCCGGGTTTGACCTTGTCGATGGCGGCCAGCTGGGCGTCGAGCACAACTTGATATAGCGCCTTTTGTTCCTTGCTGAACACGCCGTTCACCGGGAAGGTGCGGGTGATGTCGGCGGCGTAACACTCGTTTTCCGCACCAGCATCGATCAACAACAGATCACCGTCGCGCAGTTCGGCGTTGTTTTCCGTGTAATGCAGGATGCAGCCGTTCTCGCCGCCACCGATGATGGGGGTGTAGGCATGGTCGTAGTTGTGGCGTTTGAAGTGATACTGAAATTCCGCCTCGATCTCGAACTCCCATTTACCCGGTCGGCACTGCTGCATGGCGCGGATGTGGGCCTGGGCGGAGACCTTGGCCGCGCGGCGCATGGCGCTGATCTCGGCGCGGCTCTTGTACAGGCGCATGTCGTGCAACAGGTGGTCGAGGGCCACGAACTCGCCGGGGGTGTGCACCCCGGCGCGGGACTGGGCCTTGAGCCGGTTGACCCAGCCGGTGACCCGCTGGTCGAACTGGGTGTCGCAGCCCATGGCGTAAAACACCCGCTCGCTGCTCTCCAGCAGGCCGGGGAGGATGTCGTCGATGTCGCTGATGGGAAAGGCATCGTCGGCGCCGTAATGTTCCATCGCGCCTTCCAGCCCGGCGCGGCGGCCGTGCCAGGTTTCCATTTCCGGGTCGCGTTCGCGGCAGAACAGGATCACTTCACCGTGCTGGCGTTTGGGAATCAGCACCAGCACCGCGTCGGGTTCGTTGAAGCCGGTGAGATAGTAGAAGTCGCTGTCCTGGCGATAGGGGTATTCGGCGTCGCGGTTGCGCAGCTTCTGCGGCGCGGCAGGGAGAATGGCCACGCTGGCCTTGCCCATCATCTGCATCAGGCGTTTGCGCCGGCGGGCGAACTCGGCGGGTTTGATGTGCTGGGCGGGCTTCATGCGGGGATTGTAGCGTTTATGGGCCTGGCGGCCCAATTTCTAGTTTCTAGTTTCTAGTTTCTAGTGGCTAGGGGCTAGGGGCCAGGAACAGACACGAAAGGTGTGACGGCCCTTTCCTCGATACTCGCCCCTAGAAACTCGATACTGCTTTATCAGTGCAGCGTGGCGTCGGTATCCACCGTAATAGGCGCCGCCTGGGTCGGCTGCAGTTCCTCGTTGATGAGCAACACGCCTACCCGCAGGTACTCCACCAGTTCGGCGTAGGCGTTTTCGTCCTCCTCGCTGCCTTCGAGGTCGTAGGAGCTGCCGGCACGGCTGATCTCCAGCATGTCATTGGCGATCTCCCGCGCATCCTCGGGCAACGGGGCGAAGTCCTTGACACCGCCGAGGCTGAGGCCCAGCAGAAAGCCCTGGCACCAGTCCCCCAGGGCGTGCACCCGGATGTCCAGGCCGGCATCGTCGTCGGGCAGCAGCATCTCGAAATCACAGGTGGGGTCGTTGAGCTGCCGGCGGGTGGCCTCGTGGACCTGCTGGAACACCTCGCGGGCCTCGGCGGCCAGCAGGTCGTCGCTGGGCAGGTTGGGCCACAGGGCCTGCTGCCAGACATCGGCCCCGGCGCCGGTATGGGCGCAGAGCAGGCCGGCGAGGGTGCCATGGACCTCGCTGGGGGTGACCTCGGTGTCCAGCCTGGTGAGGGCGTTGGTGAGGGTATGGTAGTCGGGCATGGTCTGGGGCATGGCGGCGCCTGTGCTGAGGGCATGTGGGCGGCCGATTCTACCACCGGCGGGCGCCTACCGACAGTCGTTGACCGTTTTTGAGCCCCGCTCTATAGTGCGCTGAACGAACGCAAAACTGCCACGCAGGGTCGATGTATGTCAGATACCGAAATGAGCAAACTGGAGCGGCGCATCGATGAATTGATTGCGCTCACCGATCAGTTGAGTACCGAAAACAGTCTCATGCGTGAACGCCAAAACCTGTTGGTGGAGGAGCGTGCCCGGCTCATCGAAAAGGCCGAACTGGCGCGCTCCCGGGTGGAGTCCATGCTGGTGCGCCTCAAGGCCATGGAGTCCGAGGCATGAATGCCAAGGCCGCCAAAGCCAAGTCAGAGGACATCAAGGCCATCAGCATCCGTGTGCTGGACAAGGAATACCAGGTGGCCTGCCCGGCGGACGAGGAGCCGGCGCTATTGGAGTCCGCCCGCCTGCTGGACGAAAAGATGCGTGAGATCCGCGACACGCGCAAGATGATCGGCGCAGACCGCATCGCTGTCATGGCGGCGCTGAACCTGGCCCACGACCTGATCCAGGCGCAGACCGACAGCGCTGGCGGCCCGAGCTTCGAATCCAAGCTGCGCAGCCTGCAGAGCAAGGTGGAGGCCGCCATTACCCGCGGCCGGCAGTTGGAGTTATAATTTGCTCAATGTTTTCAAGAATGGCGCCGCCTGCGGTGTTCGACACTGTATCGGAATTTTCTTGGCCTATGCTTAACCCTGTTGGGGACATTACATCGGTGTTGTGTGCACGTCCGCGCCGCGGAAAGCCTGATACGCCGATTGTTGTGCCCACTTTATCGCTCCGGTCCCAAGAGCGACGATGCAACCGGCACGTGTGGGTGGCGCCTCTTATTTCTTTTCTCCCGAGTTGTTTGCGTGGTTGAGCGCAAGGCCCTGCGCCAGCAGCTGCGCGCTGCGCGCCGCGCCCTGGATGCCCATGAGCACGCCCGGCGCAGTGCGGACATTTGCCGGCAACTGGTCAATCATCACCGCTTTCGTGCCGCGCAACACATCGCGTGTTACCTGCCCAATGATGGCGAGGTGGATCTGCTGGCATTGATGGATGCCACCTGGGCCATGGGCAAGACCCTGTACCTGCCAGTGCTCAGCCACATTCACCACAACCGTCTATATTTTCTACCTTACGCGCCAGGTGAGTTGCTCATGACTAACCGGTTTGGTATTCCGGAGCCAGTATTACGTTCACGCCGGACGCCGGTTGTGGCAAAACTGGATTTGGTGCTCGCGCCCCTGGTGGGCTTTGATGCCCAGGGCAACCGGCTGGGCATGGGTGGCGGGTTTTATGACCGCACCTTCGCCTATTTGCGCCGCCGCCACCACTGGCGCAAACCCCATCTGCTGGGGGTGGCCTTTGAGTTGCAGTACTGTGTCTCCGGCCTGGCCAGTGAGCCGTGGGATGTGCCCCTGGAGGGGGTGGTGACAGAGGCCGGCGTGCGGATGTTTTAAGGGCCCCTGTGGACGGGTGCAAAACGGGTGCAAAAAAGGCGATGTGTGTGCCGCACATCGCCTTTTATTGATCGTCTCAAAATAATTGTTATTGCACTGCTGTCCCACTAACCTCCATTTTGTTTTGATGGGGTTGGTGAAGTCATTGGGGAGCAGAGAGATTGGCGAAATCTAAGACATGAATATTGCTGCTCTTTATTCCGTCATCCCGGCGAGGGCCGGGATCCAGTAACTCATTGACACCACTGGATTCCGGCTTCGGCAACTGCTCCTGCGTTGCTCTACCTCCTGCATCCATGCAGTCGTTCGCCGGAATGACGAATCTCAAGTTAATGGGACAGCAGTGTTGTTACAGGGTTATTTCCTCCGTGTGGGAGCGCCTTTCCAGGCGCGAATCCCGCCTGGAAAGGCGCTCCCACAGCATTTGGCATGGTATAAGTGCGCCATGGGATTAGGGCCTGTTAAAGCAAACTTGAGACCCTCAGAAATTTCCGGATCCTGCCCCCACTCAGCGGATGGGGTCAAAGGCCGTGAGGCTCATCATGTGTGCATCGGTGCCCAGGTCGTTGTTGGGGAACAGGCTGCGATAGACGTTGCGGTAATCGGTGCCATGCAAGGCCAGGTAATTGAGCACCACGGTGTCCACCAGCAGGTTGACGTTGTTGGCGGCTACGGAGGAAGCGGTTTCCACTGAGCCGTCGGCGCGGAACCAGCCGAGCTGCTGATGACGTTCCGGGCCCAGGGTGTCGCCGCTGAACAGTGTGGCTTGTCCGCCATTTTCCGTGGGGTTGTAGACTAGGAAAAAGGCGCCGGCGGTGGAAGAGTTGTCGCCGGTCCACACACCCTTGCCGCGGCCATCTACCGAGCCGTCGGTGGAGCCATTGCTGGCAACGGAACCGTCGCTGAAGACATAAAGCATCAGGGGCATGCGCATGCGTGCGGCATATTCCAGGCAGGCGCCCATGCAGCGTCCGGCGCGCAGGTCGCGGCGTTCGCCGGTGGAACGGTCGCCGGTGTGGTAGTCGAAGCCCCCCATGGTGATGGTGCCGGCTCCGGCGTGACCATCGATGACCATTTTCATCACGGCGGCGGTTTTGCGGAATTCCCCTTCGTTGTCGAATTCATTCTGGTCGAAGATGGCATTGCCGCTGTTAGTGGGATCTACAATATTGCTGTCCGTGGCGGGATCCACGTCCACACCTACGAAGCGGTCGGCGATGTCCGCCGCATTGAGATAACCACAGTTCACCAGGTCTTTCACGACGGTGGCGGCATTGATATTCGCGACTTTCTTGTCGCTGAGGCGGGCGATGGATTCCATTACCGCCTTGGCGTCGGTTTCAGTCAACACGGCGGTGAGATCTCCGGTGTCCACCATGCCGGTAACGTCCGAGGGTCGATCAACCTTAGTGGGTCGGATGGAGGGGTCGATGCTGTCCGGCGGGGCCATGGAATTGCCGCCGGACTCGGAATTACGCGAGCCGATCAGCGTGACCACGTCACCATCGGCGCCGGTGGCAGCGATGCGGTACATGGGGTTGTGCGGGTTGTTGCCGGTGTCATTGTCGGAACGGGCGGGAATCACGGCGCCGTTCACGAAGGGCGCGGTACCCGTGAGGCTGATTTTTTCCAGGATGCCGCGCAGAAAGCCGCTGTCGGAATGAAAGGGCAGGCCCAGGCGGGTGTCGATCCAGTCATTGTTGGGGCCACTCATGGCCGAGGCGGCGGCATCCACCACGCCGGGCACCATGTCGCCGGGAATGCCCATCTTGCTGTAGCCCGCGGCGCTGATGGGATCGTTGAGATAGCCGCCCTGACCTCCGGCTAGCACGTTGGAGCCGATGATGTTGGAGCCGCCGGCCAGATCAAAACAAATAAAAGGCACCTTGGTGCCAATGGCACCCAGGGAGCAGCCGGGGAGGCTGTTGGCCAGGGTGCTCAGATCCGATGACAGGGCCGCCTGCGCGGCACGCGGATTAGTGAACAGACTGAATACCGAGCCGCCGAGGGTGATGCCTGCGCCGGTGAGAAAGCCCTGACGCAGGAAGTCCCGTCGCGTCACCGGGCGCTTGTGATCCTGATGCAGCAGGGGTGCATCGGGTGAGAGCCCGTGGCGATTCTTCTTCAGGCGTCGCGCGGTGGATGTTTTCTTGGCCATGGTCTTGTCCTCAGTACGTCTGTCTGTTGCTGTTGTGTCAGTGTGGGCCTATTGAATGATCATCGCCGCGCTGCCCAGTACTGCGGTACACAGCGCCTTGACCACCGACGGGGTGCGTGCGGCATCATTGCTGCAACTGGCGTCGGCCTGGCAGGCATTGTACAGGCGGTCGTACAGATTGCCCGGGTGGCCAGCCGGTGCGGCGGCATCATCGGGGCCCACCAGTTCGGTACGCAGTTCCGTGCGGCTGGGCATGTTGCTCAGCGAGACACCGCCGATACCCACCATCTTGTCGTAGAGGGCATCCACGATCTGGTTTTTCTCGGTGCTGCCAGCAAAGGCTGTGGCCACCGGTGAGTTGAAGGCGAAGCTGCCGAAGAAGTTGTCGCGCAACGTGGTGTCGTCCACCAATGCGTCACAGTAGGCGATGGCCAGTTGGGCCACGGCCATTTCATGGGCGGCGAGGAAGCCGTTGATATTCTCGTCGGTGGGCAGGGCCTGTTTGATGCCGGTGACGGTGCCGGTGCTTTCGTCGTAATAGGTTTTCAGCACCTTGGGGTGGCGCGCCGTGTCGTAGGGATCCACTCCGGTCATGGCTGACATGGAGGCGAGGATCTCCTCAAAGGTGCGCAGACCCACTTCGGGTACAGGGGTACCATCTACGGCGGTGGTGGTGCAGGTGATGTTGCTGCCGCACACTTCGGGCACACGGGTATTCTGGTTGCCATCGATATCCTCGAAGGTGAGGAAGAACTCATCGCTCCCCGCGCCCTTTTGCAGTTCGATGATGGTGCCGGTGTTCGACAGCACCTGCTGACCGGTGGCAGTGTCAAACGCGGTACCCCCCAGGGTGGTGTCGAGGTTGACGTAGGCCTGGCCCACCGAGGGTTCCTTGCCATTGAGTCCGATACGCATGCCCTTGATCACCGTGCCGCTGGGGGTGAAGGCCGGATTGAGGCTGAGGAAGGTGGGCTGGGTGAACAGATAGCTGTAGTTGTCGAACTGACTGGCGATGAAGTAAATGAAACACTGGTGCTCGCCGTTGACGATGCACTCGGGGTTGTTGGCCTGCATTAGCTCGCTGACACTGAACAGCAGGTAGAATTTCTGGCCCACGCCGGCATCGAAATTCTGTTGCACCTGGCTGGGTGTCATGGCGCGGTTGTGGATGGCCACCAAGCGCAGTTTGCCTTCCCAGGGCTCGCTGAAGTCTGCCTCGTTGCCCATGCTGAAGGCGTAGGTGGGATCCCAGTTGATCAGGTTGCCCGGGGGGAGCAGGGGATCCACATCGGCATTGCCGGTGGTGGAGACGTCCACACCGTTCACATAGACTTTACGCCCGGTCGTTTGATCAAAGGTGACCACCACGTGTTGTTGGGTGGATTGCAGGTCTTCATCCGCATCATCGGTGAGCATGGTGTTGCCGTTGGCGCTGGCCTCGGCGGAGCTGCGATTCATGAAGGCGTAGCGGTATTCGGCCTGTCCCAGGGTGAAATTGCGCTCATTGGCGCCACCGGAATAGTTGATGATGCGTGCCGGGTCATTGGCATCGCCTTGAGAGATATTGGCGGGAACCACCCAGGCCTCGATGGAATAGGCGCTGCTGCCAAGGATGGAGGTGAGCAGCTTACGGCTGTCTTGCGTGGTGGCCTGGGCCTTGGCGCTGCCGGTGAGGAATTCCACACCCCAGCCGCCTACCCAACGATAGTCCGTACCCTCGTTGCCATAGAGCTTGAGATTCAGGGGTACGCCCACGCCGCTGGTGTCATAAATAGTGGTGCCGGAGCCGGCCTTGAACTCATACAGGGCGATGGTGCTGGAATCGTCCCGGGTGCCGCCGCTGGCGACGATGCCGTCCAGCAGGGTCAGTGCCTTGCTGACCTTCCAGCTGGCGTCCACCGCGGTGGTGGTGATGGTGCCGGCAAAGGCCTCGATGGCCTGCTGCATGAGAATGGCACAGTTCTTACGGCCCTCGGTAACGGCCTGTTGCAGGGTGCTGCTGAGATCCCAGCAGTTGTGGCCCTCGTCCATGCGCGCCACCAGGCGGGAATCCCGCGGGGTGTCCAGGCTGATCTTCTGACTGGCGACGATAGCGGCGTAGGAGACATCGCGGTCGGTGTCGGCAAAGAAGGGTGTTTGCGGGACCGAGGCGGACTCGGTGTGACAATTGACACAATACTGGGTTAACAGGCTGTGCACGCCGTCATAACCGGCGGGGGCGGTGGCGGGAAAGTTCTTGCTTTGCCCCGTATCCTTGATGGTGGGTGAGCTGAGGGTTATCACATTGGTCTGGCTGCCCGTGCCGGCGCCGGCCACACCGCCGTTGGCCCAATTGGTGATGTAGGTGGTGGCGTTGGTGGCCAGGGTGCTGCAGGCACTGGGACTGCCGCAGTTGTGGCCGTTGTTGATCCTGGTGATGATGGCGGAGTTAGCCGGATTGGATTTGTCCACCAGATTGCGGCTGATCACCTGGCCGTAGGCGGTGTTGATGTCCGCGGTATCCATGAAATAGGGTTCCTGGCTGCCGGTTTCGGTGTTGTGGCAGTTCTCGCAATCGGCGGCATCGAGCATCTTGGCCCAGAATTCGGTCTGGAAATTGCAGATGTCTTCCACGGTATTGGGATCGGTGCTGACTTCGTTACAGGCCTGGCCGGTGTAGGCCGCGGCGCTGGTGCCGCTGCCGCCGCCAGTCACGGAAGGCGCCTGGGGGACGCTGTCACAGGCCGAGAGCAACAGGCCACTGAACAGGAGGGTCAGCGTCCACCCGGCCTGACGGCGGGCATGGTGAATGGCGCGGGGAGTGGTACGGCTTGGATTGTTCATGGTCATGCTCCAGAAAAACCTTTTGTTAGTCTCGGCCCGGTAATGCCGTGCGTTAGTTGCCCTTGCAGAATGCGGCGGAGTCGGCAAATACCTGTTTCAGTTTGTGGCCATTGCCCTGAAAGGTATTGATCATGGTGTTGATCTGGTCTCGGTCGCTCTGATCCACAGGGCCACGCAGGCAGACCGCCTTGAAGACTTTCTCCACCTGGCAGCGGGCGAAGGCGTCGCTGTGCGCCAGTTCCTGCCCCATGGAGGCGGCACCGCTGCCACTGCCCGGCAGGGCTCCATCCCATCCCAGGGCGCTGTTGCTGCCGGTGCGCCAGTAGTTGTCCCAGTTATCGTTGGGGGTGACAAAACCGTACTCAAAATTGCTGCTGTTTTGCAGGTACTTGGGCTGCACGCTGCCGGGGGTGTAGACCAGTTGGCCGGCGTCATAATTCGGGTCGCCATTGCCATCCAGCGGATAGCTGTAGTCATAGTAGGCGAAGGCCTGGGTCATGGGGTCCATGCCGCTATGGCAGCCAACACAAGCGTTCATGAAGATGCGGCTGTCACCACCGGGGCTGCGTGAGACGTCCTGGCGGATACGATCCGGCGGGTAGCTGGGGTCCTTTACCTGTTCCATGTCCTTGCACAGGTGGTTGAGCATGGTGAAACGGAACATGGCGCGATTGGTGCCGTCCACGAAAAAGGCCTTGGCGGCGGCGCGGCTGGTGAGCACCCCGGCGGGGGCGGCGAGGCCCGTGGCCGCGGACTGGGTGGTGCGGGTAAGCACGGCCTGCAGGTCGGCGCCCGAGTCTTCCAGCGCCTTGTAATGGCTGTTACCGGTGGTCAAAACCGCAGCGCTGGGATTGCCCGGGCCGGTATAGAGGACGTCATCGTAAAGGATCTTGCGGAAGTCATCGTCGTCCCGGATGATACCTATCACCGTGGCAGTGTAGTCATTGAGTGGGGCGAAGACGGTCTGTTCTTCATTGGTCCAGGGAGTGATGAAGTTTTTCAGAGTCACACGATAGAAATCGGCGCCGATGCAGGCGTCCGTGCCGCCATCGTTGGTGATGGCGTCCATCGCGGCGCCGGCGGCATCGTTGGCGATGACCTTGGTTTCCAGTTGATCCAGGCAGGCGGCGCTAGGAGGGGTGCCCACCAGGCGGTCATGAATACGCTTGGCCTGTTCGCGCGTACCCGCCAGGGTGTTGCCGGCGGCCAGCACAGACATCACCAGTGCAAGACTGACGCCAGCGGTTCGTTGCGCAAAAGAGAGTGGGGAATGTTGTGTACTCATGATGTGCATCCTTAAAACGGGACTGGGTGAAAACGGCTGGGTGTTCAGGCGTGGCGATGCCGGCGTTGGCGCCGCAGTGCATGAGAAGTGTGTGTAACTGCTTGTTGTGTGTACCGCATGTGTATCTACCCCTATTCGTTACCTTCTCGTTACCGACAGTTGCCGTATTGTTGTTAATGGCATGCTTTACTGCTTGTTCTCTATTCTCATTCTCACTTTTTCAGGACGCCTTTTTTGTCTGTAGCGGCCCGATGGCGTCTCAATCTGCGCAGAACATCACGTTTTAGCGCTTTGGGCACGGTCTTTTTTCTGCCTGGGCCCCGGCTATTCAACGTCAGCTTTTGGGGCGCTGCGCCACGCCTTGTGTGCGTGTCTCACATGCTCCGGGAAAACCGACAGAAACACTGTGATGAGGGTCACATCATCAACAGGATTTCTCGAAATCGGGAAAAGCCCACAGGGCTTTATTGTTGATATCAATGCAGTTTTTTATCGATTAACAGGCTATTAACGCTTTTGCACGGCATCCGGTTCCCTTTGTGTCGAAATTGAGGGTTGTGGGATGATGTGTTCACCACGGCCAGCCGGCCCCTGTTCAGTGCCCGGTAGGGATGCCGGCTTTTTGGCGCAGGGTAGCCAGTTCCATGGCCACGCCCCACTGTCGCTGTTCATCGGCATATTCCAGCAGGGGCAGAAGCTGCTCGAGAATGACGGTCAGATGGGGAGTCAGTTTTTGCGGATCGCCGCTGGCGAGGATGCGCAGGGCGGCATCGATACTGACGCGTTTTTTGGTAGCGGGCTTGCCGGGCTCGGCGGGGTGCAGGCGTTGCCCCCCTGCCTCCTGAGCGCTGGCTGCCCGTTGTTCCGCGCGGTTGAGGAATTCCTCGAAATGCGTGCAGTTGTCCAGCCCAGGGTTGCTCAGGCCCAGGCTGGCGGTGACAGGGATCGCTTGTTCATTGACGATAACGGGTTCAGCAGCGATCTGCCGGAGGATACGCCGGCTCACCATAAAGGCTTCTGCGCCCCCCAGGGTGGGTGCGATGATGGCGAACTGGCTGGAACCGATGCGCGCCAGGGTATCTTCCTTGCGAATGGTGGCTTGCAGGATGGCCGCCACCGCGGTGAGCAAGGGATCCAGCACCGCCTCCCCGTATTTGCGAGCCAGTTCAGACGCCTGATCCAGGGCGATCACCAAAACGGAAATATCCTGGCTATGGCGTCTGGCGAAGGCCAGGTCCTGCTCGCCGCGTTTGAGTAGATAACGCCGGCTGCGCACCCCGGTGAGGGCGTCATCCGTGGCTTGTTCCACCAGGGCCTCGGCGGTTTGCGCCAGGTCGCGGCTGGTCTGGTCGAAACGGGCCTGGGCACGCACCCGGGCCAGCAGTTGCGCCTTGTCGAAGGGTTTGGTGATAAAGTCCGTGGCCCCCAGTGCCAGTGCCCGCTGGCGGGCTTCCTCGTCCTCGGCGGCTGTGACCATGTTTACCGGGATCCCGCTGATACGCTCGTCGTCATGGGCGCGGATGCGTTCGATCAGGGCGTAGCCATCCAGCCGAGGCATGCCGGCGTCGGTTAGCACCACCTGGATGTGTTCATCGGCCAGCAGCGCCTCCCAGCCCGCCTCACCGTCTTCGGCCTCGATGATCTCGAATTCGTTTTTCAGTACCTTTTTCAGTGATATGCGCACCACGCGGGAGTCGTCGATCACCAGCACCCGGGGCCGGCTGGGGGCTGAAGGGTTGTCGTGTTGGCTCATTGTGTCTCCCGCCTGTGGGCTGAAGAGGGGTTTGTGGTCTGTCTTAATTTACCCGGCAATCATCAAGTAGCTCAGGAGGATCTATTTGATGGCCTGGTTAATAGTAACGGCGGGATGCCGTGGAAATTCAATGGGCTGATGAAGCTGGGTGGTCAAAAAATACCGCTGCCGGGTGGGTTTTGCTCCCGCAGGCGTTGGAATGCCTCTGCAAACGGCACTGGCCACTGCCGGCTCAGTGCCGGCAGGCGCGCCTCTGCTTCCTCGACGGTGAAAGGATCCTGGAAGCCGAAGACCAGCACGTTGTGATGCTCGGGTACGGAAAGACAGGCGGTGGCATCGGGAAAGGCCTGTCGCAGGCGGCCGAGTTGCTGGGCAAATTCATCATCGTGGTGGGGGATGAGGTTGACGACAAACACGGCGGTATGGGCAAGCCGCTGATGGCAATGGCTGAGAAAGTTACTGTCTGTGACCCATGCAGGGGTGTGTTGACCCTGGGCGATGTCCAGAATGACCAGATCGTAGCGTCCGGGAGTGTGTTCGACGAAGTGCCGGGCATCGCCGAGATGCAAGCGCCAACGGCTGGCGAGATCCGGGAAGTCAAAAAACTGCCGGGCGATATGGATTACCGCGGCGGATCGTTCCACCGCAACTCCCTTGCAGCCCGGCACGTGGTGAGCGAAAAACCGGGCCAGTGCACCGCCTCCTGTACCCAGCAGCAGTATGTTGCGGGGCGTGGGAACAAACAGCAGGCCGGCCAAAATGGCCTGATTGTGAGGAGACACCAGCCGCTCGGGCTGCGCTGGGGCGATGATGCTTTGTATGCCGCCGTCGCCAAAATCCAGCCAGCGCAGGCCGTCGGTCTCGTGCACTTCAATAGACAATCCATCGGCAATTTGCCGATGCAAGAGGCTTGTTTTCGTATCCGCACCCATGTTGCGTCCCACATTTCACAATCCAGGTGAGATTGTGCCGGAAATACCCCGCCAATGTTGACGTTTTATTCATTTTCTTCCCCGGGAACTCAAGCCAGGGCGGCAGGGTGTCGCTAGTGGGATAGGCGCAACCATTCATCCGCTGCGGCATGAAATTTGCTGCATGCCCGTGAGGTGGTGTGCCGGCATGGAAATGACATTTATTTGACGCCAATCAGCCGGTTGGCCACAGAAATTAGAAACGGCTTCAGCACGCCGAATAAACGCCGAACCACGAGGACGCCCGTGCACGCGAAGATCAACCAGCAGGTCAACTTGTTTCAGCCCATGTTTCGCAAGGAGCGAAAGCTGCTGTCGTTCAAGGTGTTGGTGCAGGCCTGCGCAGCGGTGTTGGTAGTACTGATGATGATGTTTGGCTGGAGTGTGCAGCAGACCAGCCAGATGCGCGTGGATCTGGCGCAGCTGAAGGCCAAGCAGGCGCGCATGTCAGCGCAGCTTACACAGGTGAAAACCCGCCTCGTCGGGATGAAAACCGACACCACCCAGCAGCGTGCCCTGGCGGAACTGGAGGCAGAGCTACTGGCTCGGCAAAGGGTGGTGAATGCACTGCATCGCGTGAAAAACAATTTCACCCAGGGTGTATCGGCCTATCTGGAAAGTTTTTCCCGCCAGGCTCCCAAGGGTGTGTGGCTCACCGGGTTCACTGTGCAGGCCGGTGGCGAAGGGCTGGTGATCCGTGGCGGCTCACTGGAGCCGGCGCTGGTGCCGGCCTTTTTGGAAAAATTATCCAGTGAAAGTGCGTTGCGGGGTACCGAATTCGGTCTGTTGCAAATCCAGCGGGAGGATCCCCGAACCCACTACGTAAATTTCACGGTGTACACCGGCAGTGAACCGCCAGCGCCGAGCAGCTTGCTGGAGGAGACACCGTCATGAAGGAGCGTATTTCAGCCTGGGCGGAACGCTTCGAGGCCTTTTCCTTGCGGGAGCGTGTGTTGATTGCGGTGGGAATGATTGCCGTGTTGTTCATGCTCTGGGATGCCCTATTACTCAGCCCGCAGGAAATGGAACAACGCAGGATTGTTAACGAGATGCACGGCATCAACCAGGAGACCGCCACGCTGACTGCAGAAATTCAGGCCATGACCGCGGCCTTGCAGGGAGGGGAAAGCGCGCACATCAAGACGCGCATGAGCGAGTTACAAACGGAGCTCGGCCGGCTCAAGCAACAGCAGAAGGAACTGACCATCGAATTCATTCGACCCGTGCAAATGGCCAGGGTGCTGCGTGACATGTTGCGTGCGGAGGGAGGCCTGCGCCTGGCGAGACTGGAAAGTCTGGGTGTGGAGCCCCTGTTCCCGGTAGAGGAGGGCAAGCAAACCGACAACGAACAAAAACAGCAGCGCACACGCCGGCCGGAAATATTCAAGCATGGGCTGCGGATTGTTTTCGAAGGTGATTATTTCAAGACATTGAAATATCTCCGCGCCCTGGAGGCCATGCCATGGCGCTTGTACTGGGACAATGTGGAATACCAAGTGCTGGAGTATCCCAAGGCGCGGGTGGCCATCACCGTGCATACCCTGAGTCTGGACGAGGGCTGGATCGGTGTTTAGGGCGGCCATAAAAAACTGCTGCTGCGCAGGCCTTGTGGGATTGTTCGCGGTGATGTCTGCGCAGGCAGCGCTGAATGATCCCACCAAGCCACCCACCGCCCATGCCAAGGTGTACGTCAGCAAAAAGAAAGACAAACGACAGCGATGGGTGCTGAGTTCAACGTTGGTGTCGGCACAACGGCGGACGGCTGTGATCAATGATCGGGTGGTGGCGGTGGGTGACCATGTGAACGGTGCAAGAGTGGTAAGCATCCAGCCATCGGCGGTTCGCCTGCGCATGGGTCGACGGGAGATTAGCTTGATGATGCTGAAAAAGAAGATCAAAACATTGTCTCGGGTGGCGGACTCACTGCCTGTGCAGAGACAAGGGAAATAACCATGAATAAACATAACGGCATAAAGCGGTCATTTTGTCTGGTGGTGGGTGGCCTGTTGTTATCGGCCTGTGCCGCACATCCACCTCGAGGTGGCAATGTTGCAAATGATATCAACAAGTCATTACAGGAAAGCAGTCGTCAGGCATCCAGTGCTGCGCCGCTGGAACCACCTGCTGCAGTGAACGCTGCCCTGATGCCACGGCTGAATGTTGAGCTGTCAGGTGTCAGCAAGACGCCCGTGGAACGGCGCTTCGATATTACCGTGAACCGGGCAAAGGCACGCACCTTTTTCATGAGTCTGGTAAAAGGTACGCCCTACAACATGGTGGCGCACCCGGATATCAAAGGAAGTATTTCCCTTGATCTGAAAAATGTGACCATCGATGAAGTAATGGAAACAGTGCGCAACGTGTACGGCTATGACTTCAAACGTACGCGCAATGGTTATGAAGTATTGCCCGCCAAGCTGCGCTCTAAAATATTTACCATTGATTATCTCAATGTCAAACGTTCGGGCTTGTCCAATGTGCGGGTGAGTTCGGGGCAGGTGTCATCGGCGGCCAATAATAATAGCGATAGCAATAACAATAACGATAGTCGCAGTGGTTCGACGGATTCCGCTGACAGCGTCTCAGGCAGTCAGGTCAGTACGGCGTCCGAGTCAGATTTTTGGGTAGAGTTGACCGCGGCCTTGCAGGCGATCATTGGCATTGAGAATGGGCGGAAGATAATCGTCAATGCACAATCTGGGATTGTGGTGGTGCGCGCCATGCCCATGGAATTGCGCGCGGTGGAAAATTATTTGCGCACAACCCAGGGGATTATTGAACGCCAGGTGATCCTTGAAGCAAAGATTCTCGAAGTGGATCTCAGTGACGGTTTTCAATCTGGTGTTAACTGGTCAGCCCTGGGTAGGGGGAATAATGGTGACAGTATAATCGCCGGCCAGTTCGGAGGTTCCAGTGTGTTTTCCACGGGTGTGAGCAACCTGGCGGGACAAACCGATGCCCTGAATCCGGGTAATCTTTCTCAACTGCGCTCCGATGTGGCATCGGCCTTTGGTGGTATGTTTGCCATGAGTCTGGACATTGGTGATTTTACCGGCTTTTTGGAATTCCTTGAAACCCAGGGTGACGTGCATGTGCTGTCCAGCCCGCGGGTGTCCACGGTGAACAACCAGAAGGCGGTGATCAAGGTAGGTACGGATGAGTTCTTTGTCACCGATGTAAACACCAATAATAATTTTTCATCGAGCTCGGCCACATCAAGCCAGTCGGTTAATGTGGAATTAACGCCATTCTTTTCCGGTGTGGCTTTGGATGTGATTCCACAGATCAGTGAGGATGGTGTGGTTACGTTGCACATTCACCCCTCGGTAAGTGAAGTGAATGAGCGGGTGAAATCAATCACCTTGTCGGCGAGCAGCGAATTGAGTGTACCTCTTGCGCTAAGCACCATTCGCGAGTCCGACAGTATTGTGCGCGCACGCAGTGGTCAGGTGGTGGTTATCGGTGGACTCATGCAAAACCAGACAAAGGACAGTACTTCGTCCGTGCCCCTGTTAGGTGACTTGCCTTTGATCGGCGGCCTGTTCCGGCACAAGCAGCAAGCGACCCGCAAGAGTGAGCTGGTAATTCTTTTGCGTCCCATCGTGGTGGATAACGATAAGACCTGGGTGGACGAAGTGCAAAAGGCAACGCGGAGTTTTGGCAAGATTACGCAGTTGTCCCAGCCGGCCGCGAGCGCTGGATCCGTGCCAAAACAGGGCGCGAAATAAATCAAAGAGGTGACGGTATGTATCTGGAACACTTTGCCATGCGGGACATGCCCTTTGCGATCACGCCTGATACCTCCTATTTCTACAATTATGGCAGCCACCAGGAAGGGCTGAACGTATTGTTAGTGGCACTGCGTAGTGGTGAGGGTTTTATCAAGGTTAGCGGTGAAGTGGGTACCGGTAAAACGCTGCTGTGCCGTAAGGTGTTAAATACATTGGATGAGTCGTTTGTAACGGCCTATCTGCCCAATCCCTGTCTGACCCCTGCTGGATTACGCATGGCCTTGGCTGATGAGCTGGAGATCAAGTATGCACGTAACATGGGGCAGCACCGTATCCTGAAGTTGATCAATGACAGGTTGATCGAGATAAATACGCAGGGTAAGCAGGTGGTGTTGTTTCTGGATGAGGCGCAGGCCTTGCCCGATGACTCCATGGAGGCGCTGCGCCTGCTGACCAATCTGGAAACGGAAAAAAGCAAATTGTTGCAGGTGGTGCTGTTTGGCCAGCCGGAACTGGATGATCGTTTGGCGCAGAGCAAGCTGCGTCAGTTGCGCCAGCGTATTACCTTTTCTCAACAATTACAGACCATCGATGCCACGGGCATTGAGGGTTATCTTGCCCATCGTCTGTTGGTGGCGGGGTATCACGGAAAACCCTTGTTCCAGCGCGAGGCGGCGCTAGGGTTGCATCAGATCAGTGGCGGGGTGCCGCGGATCATCAATGTTCTGGCGCACAAGATGCTGATGGCGGCCTATGGCCAGGGTGCGTCAACGGTGACCGTACAGCATTTACAGTTGGCGGCGGATGATACCGAAGGTGTGGCACCCTTGCCGGTGACAAGAATATCCCGGGTGGGGGCCGCTGTGGTGTCCGCCATGGGTGCGGCGGCAGCGGCGGCTGCCATGAGTCTTGGGGCCTGAATCATGAGTCTGATTAACCAGATGCTGCGTGACCTGGAACAACGCCGTACCGCGGAGGCCGGTGTCTCACCCTTGGGCGGCTTGAGTGCCAGCGGTCCGGTTAACCCGTCTTTTACTTTCACCCTGAATTATCCTTTCCTTCTGTTACTGCTCGTGCTGTTTTTCGTGGTGAGCGTGGTGGTGGCCTATATTCTCGGAGAGAGGCAACAGGACGCTGGTGTGCAATCAGCGTCAATTTCCCGTGTTGAGCAAAAACCACTTCAGGTGTTGGCGCCGACCGGTTCGGTGAGTGTGGTGTCCGTTGCGGGGCCGTCGCGCGCGGTGAGTACGGCGGCGCTCGTTGCGCAGGAACAGTCTCATCATGAGACAGCACAAAAACAGAACCAGGGGGTATCACAACAGGCCGTACCCGTGCAGGCGGTGAAAAAGCCGATGCAGTCCGGCAAGGCCATTGCTGCGGCTGTTTCACCTCTAGTTGAACCCACAAAGCAAAAAGACACAGCCGGCAGTGTACAGGTAACGCCGGCGAGGATGCAGGTCTCTGCTGAAATCACTGGCGAGGCATCATCACCGGTGGGGGAAAAAGAGATCAACAAAACCCTTAGGCCATTGACCGATGAACAGCGTGCACAGCTGGGTTTTCAACGCGCGGTGAAGCTGTTGGGCAACGGCAAGACTGCGGCGGCGCAGGTGACACTTGAGGAGGCCTTGGCCATTTCCCCTGGTCATGTCCAGGCGCGGGAAACCCTTGCGGCAGTGTTGCTGAATTCGGGACGGGTCAGCGAGGCGGCCAGCCGTCTGCGTGAAGGCTTGCAAATCGCGCCCGGGGCAACCCCATTGGCCCGCTTGTATGCGCGCATCCTGGTGGATCAGGGTGATGTGAGTGGCGCCGTGAATGTGCTGGAACGCGCCGGCCCGGCGGTGTCGGAGGATCCCGATTATTATGCCTTGCTTGCCGCTTTGTACCGGCAGGAACAAAAGCATGCGCAAGCGGCACAGGTGTATCAGCAGATACTCATGCAACGTCCCGGGGTGGCTTCCTGGTGGATGGGGTTGGCCCTGTCGCAGGACGCCATGGGTGAAGCGCCTGCTGCCTTGAAGGCCTACCAGCGTGCCCAACGTGCCGGGGGTTTGAGTGGCGAGGTATTAGCTTACGTACGATCGCGCATCGCTGCATTGACTCCGGTGGAAAGGGCCGTCGTGGCAGAAGGTGTTGGCGGCGACATGGACGAGTTTGAGGAATAGACATGTCAGCACAGCCAAAACGAATCCGTCTGGGTGATTTGCTGGTAGAGCACAAGCTCATCTCCGAGAGCCAGTTGAATGCGGCTCTGGAGGAACAGAAAAAGTCTGGTCACAAGCTGGGCCGGGTGTTGATCGAAAACGGCTTCGTCAAGGAAGACGACGTGTTGAATCTGCTGTCGCGTCAGCTCAACGTGCCGTTTGTGGATCTGAGCAATTTTCAGTTCAAGCCCGAGGTGGTGAACAAGCTGCCGGAGACCGCGGCGCGGCGTTTTCGCGCACTGGCCCTGGAGGAGACCCCGGAGGGCCTGCTGGTGGGCATGGCGGATCCCACCAATATCTTCGCCTATGACGACCTGGTGCGTGTGGTGAAGGGTCCGATCAAGGTGGCGGTGGTGAAGGAAGGCGACCTGGTGGCGGCCATCGACAAGGTCTACCAGCATGGCGCCGAGATCCAGAACCTCGCCACGGAGATCGGTGAGGACATGGCGGAAAATGTCTTCGACCTGAGTTCACTGGACCAGGTGGTGAGCCAGTCCGATGCACCTGTGGTGAGGCTCATCGAGACCGTGTTCGAGGACGCCCTGGCGGCCAATGCCTCGGATATTCATATCGAGCCGGACGAAACCGTGTTGCGCATCCGCCGGCGCATCGATGGCGTGTTGCAGGAGCAGGTGATGGACGAGAAATCTATCGTACCGGCCCTGGTATCGCGCCTGAAACTCATGGCCGGGTTGGACATTGCCGAGCGCCGTCTGCCCCAGGATGGGCGCTTCAATATCAAGCTGAAGAACAAGACGGTGGACGTGCGCTTCTCCACCATGCCTACGCAATACGGCGAGGCAGTGGTGATGCGCCTGCTGGACCATTCCGCCGGCGTGCAGGGCCTGGACCGGATCGGCCTGTCCGACGAACTGCGCACGCGCATCGACAAGGCCATCCGCCGGCCCCATGGCCTGTTGCTGGTCACCGGCCCCACCGGAAGCGGCAAGACCACCACCCTGTACGCCGCACTCAATGAACTGAACGTGCCGGAGAAAAAGATCATCACCGTGGAGGATCCGGTGGAGTATCGTCTGCCGCGCATCAATCAGGTGCAGATCAATCAAAAGGTGGGCCTGGACTTTGCCCGCGTGCTGCGCACCACATTACGTCAGGACCCGGACATCATCCTGGTGGGCGAGATCCGTGACCAGGAAACCGCGGAGATCGCCCTGCGCGCCTCTATCACCGGCCACCTGGTGATGTCCACCCTGCACACCAATGATGCCATCAGCACCGCCCTGCGCCTCATCGACATGGGTGTGGAGGGTTTTCTGGTGGCTTCGGCGGTACACGCCATCGTCGCCCAGCGTCTGGTGCGGCGGATCTGTGACAAGTGTATCGCGGAGCAGCAACTGGATGCGGGTCAGCAGGCCTGGCTCAAATCTGCGGTGGGTGAGGAACGCGCCGCGACAATGACTTTTCACCACGGAACGGGGTGTCCCACCTGTGGCCATACCGGGTACCGTGGGCGTGCCGCGGTGCATGAAATGCTGGATATTACCAGTGACCTGGCCGACGCCTTGCGTAACCAGGATTATGCAGCCTTCAAGCAGCGCGCCCTGGAACAGGAGCAGTTCACACCGCTGGTGGAAAGCGGCCTGAGCCTGACTGATCAGGGGATTACTACCATCGACGAAGTGATTCGCATCAGCGGTTGGATCGAATAGGACTCCCGGAAACAGTTATGCCCCTCTTCCAGTACAAGGCGCGCGGTAATCGTGGAGACGCCATCGAAGGCACCATCGAGGCGGTGAGCGCCGATGCGGTGGCCTCGCAATTACTGGAAAGCGGCGTGACTCCCATCGACATTCGTATCGCCCAGACAGGCGCGTCAACGGAGATCGATTTTTCCAAACTGTTCGTGGAAAAAGTCACGGATACCGATATCATCCAGTTTTCCCGGCAGATGCACAGCCTGACCAAGGCCGGTGTACCCATGCTGAGCGCCATGCACGGACTTTCACAATCCACGAAGAACCCAACCCTGGCAGAAGCGATTACGAACATCACCTTGAGCCTCGAATCCGGGCGTGACCTGGCAACCTCGTTTAATGAGCATCCAAAGATTTTTTCGTTGTTTTATGTTTCGATGATCCGTATTGGTGAGACCACCGGCCAGTTGGATGTGATTTTCGATCAATTGGCGCGTTACCTGGAGCGAGACAAACGTACCCGGGACCAGATCAAGTCTGCCTTGCGTTATCCCAGTTTTGTGCTCATTGCCATCGCCATCGCCATCGCCGTGATCAACCTGTTCGTGATACCGGCCTTTGCCGGTGTCTTCGCCCGGTTCCAAGCCGAACTACCCTTGCCCACCCGAATACTGATGGCGATATCCGAATTCAGCGTCACCTACTGGCCGCAATTACTGGGTGTGTTGGTGGTGATACTGCTGGGCATCAGGCATTACATAAATACCGATGAGGGTCGCTATCGCTGGGATAAATTCAAGCTCAGACTGCCCCTGGCGGGAGACATTATTTACCGTGCAACACTGGCGCGGTTTTCACGCCTGTTTTCCATGTCAATCAAGGCCGGGGTACCCCTGATCACCGCGCTCACCGTAGTGGCCAAGGCGCTGGACAATACCTATGTGGAGGAGCGCCTGCTGGGTATGCAGACCGGCATCGAGCGGGGTGAGTCCATTACCCGTACTGCATCGGCCACCGGGATGTTCGATGCGCTGGTGTTACAAATGATGGCGGTGGGTGAAGAAACCGGCTCCATTGACACCCTGCTGGGTGAGGTGGCCGAATTTTACGAAGCGGAAGTGGAAAATGATATCGACAAACTCAGTGCGCGCATCGAGCCTATTCTGACCGTGGTGATCGCCGGCATCGTGCTGGTGCTGGCCCTGGGTGTGTTCTTACCAATGTGGAACCTGGGTGAGGTGGCGATCAAGTAAAGCCTCTGAAAAGCCCAAGTAAAAAAAATCGATAATTCGTAAAGTTTTTCTCAGCCAAGTCCGATAGTTACAACGAATGGGGCAAGATCAGTGCAATCAAGGCACATAAATGGGTACAGCCGCCCCTAACCATTGAATCACTAGCAAAAGTTGGAGACAGGAACATGAAAAAGCAAAGCGGTTTTACCCTCATTGAGTTGGTAATGGTAATCGTTATTTTGGGCATTCTCGCGGCCACGGCATTGCCGAAGTTCGCCGATTTGACGGGGGATGCGCGTCAGGCATCAGTGGAAGGATTGTTGGGCGCAGTGAACTCCACTATGGCTATCGTTCACGCCCAGGCCCTGGTGGACAACGTGGCGACGTCCGCATCCGGTGATAGCGTCACCATCGAAGGCCAAACTATCAATCTGGTGTACGGCTATCCGGATGATGCCGATATCGATAACGCCCTGAATTTCTCTACTGATTTTACATTTGCAGCGACAGGCACTAGCTCCACGTTTACCCTGCAGACCAACTGCCTGGTAACATACAATGAAGCAACCAGCGCCACCGTTCCTGCAACGGCTTCCGTGACAGTGTCTGGCTGTTAACAGGTCGCTGAATGCACGAAAAGATCATGGTCAGGCGCCATGATCGATAAATGCTGACATTGATAAGCCAGGTCGCGAAAGCCGCCTGGCTTATTTTTTGAAAATGAAACCAATGTGTCTATTCATGTCGACATTGTCAAACCGGCTTCTCCTGTGCTGGGTGCTGCTTTTCGTGCCGGGTATGGTACAGGCCGCGAGTTACACGTTTGATGACACGGTGCCCTTTGCCTGGGAAACGGCCAGCACCGATGTGGTCTGGGAGCAGGTGGACACCGCTTATCCCATCGATGATGACAAGCAATTGGTGAATATCGGATTTACCTTCAACTTTGGTGGTATTGATTACACCCAGGTGCGAATACTTTCCAATGGCGCACTGCATTTCGGCGCCAATCAGGGATTCCACAAGGACTGGAATAACGAGAACATGCCCATTACTACGGCGCAAAACGGGCCGGGTTTCGAAGAGCCTGCTGACCGGGTGATTGCACCTTATTGGGATGATCTGCAACCCGGGTCAGGTGGAACAGTGCGTTACAGTCTGTTGGGCAGTGCACCCAATAGGCGTTTTGTGGTGAGTTGGGAAGCGGTTCCACATTACAATCTATCAGGACTGTACACAGCGCAAGTCATCCTCTATGAAAATGGTGATATAAAGTTTCAGTATGGTGGTGGTGCGACGAATGGCACCAGTGCAACCATTGGTGTGGAGGTGAATGATAGCGATTTCACCCAATACTCTTTTGAAACCAATGCCGTTACCAATGGCGATGCGATTCTGTTCTCGCCGACACGGCATTACGCCATCAGCCACGGCGGTTTTGCCGATCTTTGCACAGCAACAAACATTGCTATCAGTCGTCATTATGGTTCGCACATAACGGATAGTAGTGGTTTCACCGGCACGATCAATCTTTCTACTTCCACGGGCAATGGCAGCTGGTCGCTGGTAACCGGCAGTGGAACACTGACCGATCTGGGTGGCGGCAATGCCACCTATGCCTATGCGGCGGGTGATGCCGGGCAGGTGGTTCTGGGTTTGCGGAATACCGTAGCCGAGACCCTGAATATCAATCTCAGTGACGGCACCAACAGCGAAGACCCCAGCGAGGATGCCGACCTGGTGTTTTCCAATACTGGGAGCGCCACCTTTCTGGACACCTTTGGATCGAACTCCTATGCAGGCAACGATGGCACCAACAACTGGACCGGTGATTGGGTAGAGTTCAATGATAACAATAATTCCAATAGTGGTGACGAGCGCATTCGCAATGACCAGGGTAGCCGGCGCCTCCAGGTGCAGGATAACGATGGTGGTGGCGAGGGTGTCTGGCGGGAGGCGGATCTGTCGGGTTTCCCGGCTGGAGCCACGGCGACGCTGAGTTTTGATTACCGTCGGCGGGGTCTGGATAACGTGAATGATTACGTAGCCATTCAGGTGTCTGCCGATGGTGGAAGCAGTTGGAGCGAATTGGGGCGTCTCAGCGGGCCGGCAAACGATGGCGGTTATACAACGACCAGCTACGATATTACCGCGGCCATGGCGGCCAATACCCGCATCCGTTTCATCACATCACCGACCATGGGGAATAATGATCGCGTCTATTTTGATAATGTCCAGATTGCCGTCGACTGGACGGTCAGCTGTCCGACGCTGGATCATTTTGTCCTCAGCCATAACGGCACGGGGATTCATTGCTTGGCCGAGGGCATTGCAGTCAGTGCCCGCCTGGCCGACAACAGCGTGGACACCTCTTACGTGGGCACCATTGTCCTGGATACCCAGAGTGGTGCGGGAAGCTGGACGCTGAGCAGCGGCGCCGGGGTATTCAGCGACGCCACGCCCAACGACGGCCTGGCCACTTACACCTTTGCCGCAGCCGACAATGGCGCGGCCAGTTTCCTGCTTGATTATCAGACCGGCACGCCCAGCATCGATGTGGATGCCTATGATGGCGCGATTCGCGACGACGATAGCGAGGGGCTGCTGGTATTTTCCCCCAGTGGCTTTACCGTTACCGCAGCGGCCTTGAGCAATCCGCCACCAGGCACCATTGATACCACCATCCCGGCGCAAACGGCGGCCAGCGATTTCCCGTTATACCTCGCCGCCTATGGCACCACAGCCAATGATCCCGTGTGCGGCATCATCGAATCCTACACCGGGGCGAAGAACCTCAAGTTCTGGTCCAGCTATATTGATCCGGCCACGGGCACCCTTCCCGTGCAGGTGGATACGGTCAACGCATTTGGCAGCGAGGCGGCGGCGGATGCGGGCGCCAGCCAGAGCGTCACCTTCAGCAGTGGCCAGGCGGTGATCACCGTCAATTATGCGGATGTGGGCCAGATAAGCCTGGCCATGAAGGACGACACGGTGACGGCCGATCTGCCCACGGGGATCCGCGGCACGAGCAATGCCTTTGTGGTCAAGCCCGCCGGTTTTGTGCTGAGCGCCATTCAGCGCACCAGCGATGGCTTTGCCAACCCCGGCACGGCAACGGACGAAAACGGTGCGGCCTTCATGGCGGCGGGCGATGATTTTTCCGTGACCGTCACCGCGGTGAACAGCCTGGGCAATGCCACGCCCAACTATGGCCAGGAGAGCACGCCGGAGACGGTGCTGCTTACGCCCTCCCTGGTGGCGGCGGGGGCGGCGAACAATCCCGCCATCGCCTTTACCACGGGGTTTGATGGCTTCGTCAATGGCGTGGACACCGGCACCGATTTTCACTGGGACGAGGTGGGCATCATCACCCTCACCCCCAGCGTGGGTGATGGCGATTATCTTGGCGGCGGGGATGTCACCGGCACGGTGAGCGCCAATGTGGGGCGTTTTTACCCGGATCATTTCGTCACCGCAACGACCCAAGGCAGCTTCGCCAATGCCTGTACCAGCGGCGCCGGGTTTACTTACATCGGGCAAAGCTTCGGCTATCTGGGTAGTCCCACGGTAACCGCCACGGCGCAAAGCGCGGTGAACACCACCACCGCCAATTACACCGGTGCCTGGGCCAAACTGACCGTGGGTGGAGTCACTCTGGCTTATCCCACGGCCGACAATTCCCAGTTAGACGAGAATGGCGTGCTGGCCATTGCTGTCAACAGCACGGCGGGCACGCCGTCCCGCACCGACAACGCCGATGGCTCTCTGACGTTCACCCTGGGTGGCGCCAGTGCCGACAGTTTCGCCTATGCGCGCAGCGCCGGCCAGGTGCCGCCCTTTTCCAGTGATCTGAGCATTTCCTTGACCGCCGTCAGCGATGGCGAGGCCAGCGCCGGCGATACCCCGCGCAGTATCAATCCCGTGGGTAATCTGCAGCGATTTGGCCGCGGCTTCGCCCAGGATGTGTACGGCACCATGAGCCAGGTGGGAGACAGCCTGGTGATGCCCGTGGGTGCCTGGTACCTGACGGCGGGGAATGTGTGGGCCCAGAATACCGATGACTCGTGCTCTACTTACAGTTATACCAAGACCGATACCGACATCAGCGCCACAGCGGCGCCTGCCAGTCCGGTGACGCTGAGCAGCGGCGCGGGTGATTTGACCCTGACCCTGACGGGTGGGGGCAACCCCGGTGGCAGCAGCCTGGTGGACACCGTCTGGCCCAGTTGGTTGCAGTTCGACTATGACGGTGTGGACCAGCTGTCCGATGGCAACAGCTACGACGACAATAGCTCGGCCACCGCCACCTTCGGCATCTTCCGCGGCGACGACCGTTACCTGTATTGGCGCGAGGCCCCCTAGTGCACGGCTGCCGGCAAGCGGGGTTCACCCTGGTGGAGGTGGTGATGGTGATGATCATCATCGGCGCCCTGTCGGTGATAGCCGTGAGCAAGTACAACCGCGATGCCTTCGATGTGGCAGCCGCGGCCGGCGAGCTGGTACAGGCGATTCGCTATGCCCAGGACAAGTCCATGACCCATTCCGGGGCGACCAATTATCAGATCGAGATCAGCGCCTCGGGCTATAGCGTCACCCAGGGGGGCACCGCCATCGTGCACCCCGTGACCGGCGCCGCCGGCTACAGCAGGACCTGGTCGGACATCGGTTTCTCGCCCACGGCCACCATCGTCTTCGATGCCTATGGCGACCCGGGGTTGGCAACGCCGCTGAGCATTACCGTGAGCAAGGGGGCGGACAGCGACACGGTCACCGTGGAAGACGTCACGGGGTTTGCACGATGAGGTCGCGTTTGTCACAAGGCGGTTTCACCCTGGTGGAAACCATCATCGTCATCGTCCTGTTGGGGGCCATGCTGGCGGGGATGACGGCGCTGTTCACGAACAATGTGGGCAAAAGTTACCGGCCTTATCTGCGCCAGCGGGCGCTGGCGGTGGCCAATGCCTTCATGGACGAGATCCTCAACAAGCGCTGGAATGAGGCCACCCCCCTGGGCGGTGGCTGTGTGAACACGGGCAGTGGCGCCTGTCCCACGGGGCCGGCGGCGGTGGCCATCGGCGCGGATGGCGAGAGCCGCGCCACCTTCGACGACATCGATGACTACCACGGGCTCAATCAAACCCCGCCGCAGGATTCCTCGGGAGTGAACATGCCAGGCTACGGCGGGTACAGTGTTGCGGTGAGCGTGACCCAGCCGGGCGCGGCCTGGAATGGCGTGCCCGCCGCCGATGTGCGCCTGATTACCGTTAGCGTCACCTCCTCCAGCAATGAAACCATCACGGTTTCGGCCTACCGGGTGAATTTCTGATGGCAGGCGAAGACACAAAAACGTTATTTGTTCCGTCATTCCGGCGAAGGCCGGAATCCAGCGGGCTTGGATGGCATTTGGATTCCGGCCTTCGCCGGAATGACGAAAGTAAAAAATACGGGGCTCACGTCAAAAAAACGAAAGGTTTCACCCTGATCGAACTGGTCACGGTGATCGTCCTGCTGGGCATCATCGCCGGCATCCTCACGCCCTTCATCGCCAAGGCCATGCAGGCCTATACCCACAGCAAGGCGCGGGCCATGCTGGTGGCCAAGGGGCGCCTCGCCCTGGAGCGCCTGGCCCGCGAGATTCACCAGGCGGTGCCCAACAGTCTCTCCGTGCTGGCCGGCGGGACGGGTATCGAGTTTGTGCGCAGCCGTACGGGCGGGCGTTACGTGGCCCGCTTCGATGACTTCGGCAGCGAATTCTCCCGTATCAATCGGCGCTTCCGCAAAAACGCCAATCTCTCTGCTCTTTACGTGGTGGGCACCGGCCTGAGTCTGGCCGCCAATGATGTGCTGGTGATCGGCAACACCTCCCCGGCGGATCTGCAGGCGGGCAATACCTCGGCGGCGCTCACCGGCATCAGCGCCACCACAATGGGGGCGGATGGCACCACCAACGGGCAGATCCTGAGTTTTGCTTCCCAGCAGTTCAGTGTGGAATCACCGGGCAAACACTTCAGCATCGCGGATCAAACCGTGGAAGTGGGGCAGACGGGCGACGTCCTGCGCTGGTTCAGTTCCGCCGGTCTGACCGACTACGATGGGGCCGTGGACTGGAGTAGTGCCGATCCGGCGCTGGTCGACGGGGTCTCCACGGTGGGCTTTACCTATTCGCCGGGCACACCGCAGTCCAGCGGGGTGCTGCGCGTGGACCTGCAGCTTGCCGATGCCGCCACCGGCCAGGCCATCCGGCTCTACCGGGAAATCCATGTGAGGAACACGCCATGATAAAGCCCCGCCCTCCACTGCCGCTATTGCATAAAGAGCTGCCTGCCCGGCAACGGGGCGCGGCGCTGATTGCGGCGATTTTCGTGATCACCGCCCTGGCGGCCCTGGGTGGCCTGATGACCCAGTTTCTGACCCTGGGTTCGAAGCAGACCATCGACGAGTGGTATTCGACCCAGGCCCTGTACGCGGCGGAAAGTGGCGTGCAATGGGCGATCTGGGATCTGACGGTAAACGGTGGCGGCGGCACGGTGAGCAATGCCACGGTGGTGAACAACCAGGCCTGGATGAGCACCACGGTGAGCGCCCTCACGGTGAACGGCACAAACAATCTGTACACCATCACCAGTACCGGTACCGCGGGGGGCACGGCCTCCAGCCCGCGGGCCCAACGACAAATAGTGGTTCAATACATGCCCTGAGCGGGTGGCGCAAGCAACGGAGTCAAGACCATGTTTTCAATCCTGGGAAAAAACAAAAAACGTTCCATCGCCGCCGTGGTGCCGGACGAGGTGGGGATCACCATCGCCAGGCTGGATCTCGAGGGCGAAAAACCCCGCGTGCAGGTTTGTGACTTCTCGCCCTGGGAGGAAGGCGGCGAGCACGAAAAACAACTGGCCAGAAAGGCCAAGGAATTTTCCCTGGCCAAGCACGACGTCACCACGGTGATGGGCCTGGGCGAATACAGCGTGCTGAGCGTGGATGCGCCGGACGTGCCGCCCGCCGAGTTGCGCGCCGCGGTGCGCTGGCAGGTGAAAGACCTCATCGATTTTCATATCGACGACGCGGTGATCGACGTCTTCGATGCCCCGGCCAGCGCCGCCCATGGCCAGCAGCACAAACTCTATGTGGTGGCCTCCAAGACCTCCACGGTGCGTCGTCACGTGGACGAGTTGCAGGAGGCGGAGATCAACCTCACCACCATCGACATTCCCGAGCTGGTGCTGCGCAACATCGCCGCGCGCTTGCCTGAAAACGAGGCCGGCGTAGCCATGATCTATCTCACCCGCGAGCGCGGCCTTATCGTGGTGGCGCGCCAGTCCACCCTGTATTTTGCCCGCACCCTGGACATGGGTTACGGCTATCTCAACCAGGGTGTGAATGAGGGCGATGAACTCAGCCTGGAGAATAATGCCGCCTTCGACCGGCTGGTGCTGGAGGTGCAGCGCTCACTGGACTATTACGACCGCTATTTCTCCCAGCCGCCGGTGGCGGGCCTGGTGCTGGCGCCCACCGAGGTGCCCATCCCCGGTCTGGCGGAATATCTCAACAATGCCCTCGGCCTGCCCGCCCGCAACCTGGATCTCGCCGAGATAGTGGATTGCGAGCACTCGCTATCCAGCGTCCAGCAGGCCCACTGTCTGCCGGCCATTGGCGCCGCCCTGCGCGAGGAGCAGACCGTACTCTAGGCACCTGTTCGGGCTGTGAATAACCGGAAACTGTGACGGGCGTCACAGTTTCGCCCATTCCCCATTGTCGACATTTCTCCCGCGCCGCTAAACCCGGTGGAGGCCCTGGTTTTACACGAGCCGGGCGCATGGTAATCCCGCCGCTGGCGGGTACGGGAGAAAAAAGACATGAAAAAGACAATGCGAGGAATGACCTTCATCGAATTACTCATCGGCATGGTGCTCATCGGCGTGGTGGTCGCCATGGCCGTGCCGCGTTACGTGGATGCCGCCCAGCAGGCCAGGGATGATGCGCTGTGGGCGCAGAGCGTGGTGGTGAAGAACGCCCATGACGCGGTGTTGAACACGGGCGCCCAGCCCTCGGTGTCCGCCCTGGCGGCCAAGGTGGGCGGCAAGGCCGTGGACGGCGGCGTGCAGGTGCAGATCTCGGGGACAAGCTACATGGTTCCCACCTATGCCAACGGCCTGTGCACGGAACCCACCAAGAGCGTGGATGATAAAGTCGGTTGTGTGGGGGCGATTGCTGGGTAACGATAGTTTCTAGTATCGAGTTCAAGTATCGAGGGGCGAGGAAAAGCGATTCCTCGCCCTTTTCTGTTAGTGTGGGACGAGCTTTCCCCGGTTGGTAATAGGGTGTTTCCTCGTCACTCGCCCCTCGTCACTAGACACTATTTTCACGCCGCACTGGTTTCCTCCATCCCCAATTCCTTGATCTTGCGGGTCAGGGTGTTTCTTCCCCAGCCCAGCAGTTTGGCCGCATCCTGGCGGCGGCCACCGGTGTGCTTTAAGGCAATCTCGATCATGATGCGCTCGAAACGGGGCACGGCGTCGGTGAGCAGGGCCACTTCGCCCTGGGCGAAGCGCTGGTCGGCCCAGCGGCGCAGGCTGGCTTCCCAGTTGTCGTTTTCAATACCGCTCTTGGTGGCCTGTTTCAGCTCGGCGGGCAGGTCGTCCATGTGGATGGTCTGTCCCGGGGACATGACGGTGAGCCAGCGGCAGGTGTTTTCCAGTTCCCGCACGTTGCCCGGCCATTCCTGCCGGGCCAGGTAGCGGGCGGTTTCCTCGTCCAGTTGCTTGGGCTCCATGTTGAGTTCGCGGGCGGCCTCGGTGAGGAAGTGCCTGGCCAGCAGGGGGATATCTTCCTGGCGCTCGCGCAGCGGTGGCATGTGCACGCGGATCACGTTGAGGCGGTGGAACAGATCCTCGCGGAACTGACCGTCCCTGACTCGCTGTTCCAGGTTCTGGTGGGTGGCGGCGACAATGCGTACATCAACTTTTGTGGGTGTGTGCCCACCCACCCGATAGAACTCACCGTCGGCCAGTACGCGCAGCAGGCGGGTCTGCAGTTCGGCGGGCATGTCGCCTATCTCGTCCAGGAACAGGGTACCGCCGTCGGCCTGTTCGAAGCGGCCGACACGGGCGCTTTGTGCGCCGGTAAAGGCGCCGCGTTCGTGGCCGAAGAGTTCGGACTCCAGCAGGTCCTTGGGGATGGCCGCGGTGTTCAGGGCGATGAAGGGCTTGTTGGCGCGGGGGCTGTGGCGGTGCAGGGCGCGGGCCACCAGTTCTTTGCCGGTGCCGGACTCGCCGTTGATGAGCACGGTGATCTTGGAGCGGGCCAGGCGGCCGATGGCGCGGAACACTTCCTGCATGGAGGGGGCCTCGCCGATGATCTCCGGCGCGGCGGCCTGGGGGCTGGCGCTGGCATCGCCGGGTAGTTGCTGGCCGTGCTGGATGGCGCGGTTCACCAGCTCCACGGCCTCGTCCACGTCGAAGGGCTTGGGCAGATATTCGAAGGCGCCGCCCTGGTAGGCGGAGACGGCACTGTCCAGGTCCGAGTGGGCGGTCATGATGATCACCGGCAGTTCGGGGTAATGTTTGCCGATTTGCTCCATGAGCTGCAGGCCGTCCATGCCGGGCATGCGCACGTCGGTGACGATGGCGGCGGGTTGTTCGCGTTCGAGCCTGTCCAGCACCCCCTCGGCACTTTCGAAGCTGGTGACGGCCAGGCCGGCCTGTTTCAGGGCGCGTTCCAGCACCCAGCGAATGGAGCGGTCGTCGTCGATGATCCAGGTGGTGTGTGTGTCTGTCATGCGCTGTGTCTCAGTGTTGCGGGTTGATGCGGTTCGGTGATGGCGCCGCGCTGGGGGCTGCCGGCGCGGTGGCCGGCTTGGTCCAGTGGCAACAGCAGGCTGAAGCGGGTGCGCCCGGGGCGGGATTCGCACTGGATCAGCCCGCCGTGCTGGTTGATCAATGACTGGGCGATGGACAGGCCCAGGCCGGTGCCGTCGGCGCGGCCGGTGACCATGGGGAAGAAGATGCTCTCCAGCATGTCTTCGGGGATGCCGGGGCCGTTGTCGATGATCTCCACCCGGCAGACCAGTTTGTGGCAGGTCTGGCCGATGGTGAACTGGCGCTGGGCGCGGGTGCGCAGGATGATCTCGCCCTGCTTGCCGATGGCCTGTACGGCATTGCCGACGATGTTCAGCACCGCCTGCACCAGCTGGTCGCGGTCGCCAAGGATTTCGGGGATGCTGGGGTCGTAGTCGCTGACGAAAGTGATGTCGCCGGATTTCTCCACGCTCACCAGCTGGCGCACGTGTTCCAGCACCTGATGAATGTTCACCGGCTCTTTTTGTGGCAGGGCGTTGGGGCCGAGCATGGTGTCCACCAGGTTACGCAGGCGGTCTGCCTCGCCGATGATGATGTTGGTGTATTCCTTGAGCGCCGGGTCGGGCAGCTCGCGTTCCAGCAGTTGCGCCGCGCCGCGCAGGCCGCCCAGGGGGTTCTTGATCTCGTGGGCCAGGCCGCGCACCAGCGAACGCAGGGTTTCCTGCTGGGCCAGTTGCTGGCCCTCGCGGGCGATGCGCAACTGGCGGTCCATTTGCTGTAGTTCCACCAGCAGACCGGAATCGCTGCCCGCGGCGGCCAGGGGGATGACGGTGCAGTCCACGGTAAGTTCGCGGCGCCCGGGCAGGGTGATCTGCACCTCGTGCTCGGTGAAGGGGTGGCCGCTGTCGCGGCCCTTTTCGATGGCTTCCAGCAAGTGACTGTCAGCCGGCAGCAGAGCCGGCGCACACTGGCCGATGAGGCGCTTGGCGCTGACCGCAAAGAGCATTTCCCCCGCGGGGTTGATGAAGTCCAGGCACAGGTTGGCATCGAACATGAGCACGGCGTGCGTCAGATTGTCGAGGATGCGTTGATGCATGGCGTTGGTCGTGGGCATGTTGCTTAACTATCCAAAGGCTCGTTGATGGCGACCAGTGAATTGCAAGAACCAAACCAGCTTGGCTGAAGATTCACGGTATTTCCCGGTAATGAATAAGCTGAGAAATAAAAATCAATAATAACAGTGTGTTATATTAAATTTCCTGTGAGTGGAGAGGAATCATATATGCCTGGAACATATTGATTGCTTCCCAAAAGATAGCGCAAACCGGCACAATGCGCACCAAATTAGTGCGCAGGTAAGCGGTAAAGTTCAGATCTGGGAATTATTTTGCGCCTTTGGGGCGTATGGCAGAAAATCGGTGCAGATAAATGCTTACGCTGGGTGCGCTGATGAGCACCTTGCCTTGGGCGTCCACCACCTGTGCGCTGAGTGTATGCTCGCCGCGATCCACGTTTTTAAGCGTGAAATCGCCCGTGGTGGATTCCGTTTTTGCGGCGCCATCGAGCAGTAGCACTAGGCGATGCCCGGATTGCAGACCTGGCTTGACGGCAACGCTTACCTTGAGAGTGCCGCTGTTTTCGCGGATGCTGGCTTCGTTCGCCGGGCTGGTGATGCGCAGTTCAGTGTATTTGGCCTGCGTGCTTGGAGTTTGCGGGGTGCTGGTTGGTGGCGGCACCGGCGGCGGGGTAAAGGTGCTCATGGGACGCAGGGGTACAGGCTTGTCGTCCTGTTTGCCGGGAACGTCACTGAATTCCACGCTGCCATCGGGATTGACGCGTTTGTATACTTCGGCGCTGGCGTTGCCGATGAGCAGGATGAGAAGAATGAGGAACAGGCGCATGCCCTGATTCTAGCGTAAAGCGCCGCGGGAGATAAAAGGAAATCGGTTTTTTGATGAGTATCGAGTTTCGAGGGGCTAGGAAAAACACCACGAGTCCATTGCCTGGATACTCGCCCCTAGAAACTAGTCACTCAAAAAAAGGGAAAGAGCCGGGGGCCAACCCCCTTTGCTCTTTCCCCTTTATGCTTTTCCCTGCCGTCTAGCAGCTATAGTACATGTCGAACTCAACCGGATGCGTGCTCATGCGCAGACGGGTGATTTCTTCCATCTTCAGGTCGATGTAGGCGTTGATCATGTCGTCGGTGAACACACCGCCGGCGGTGAGGAAGCCGCGATCGGTATCCAGCGCTTCCAGGGCCTGGTCGAAGGAATGACAGACCTGCGGGATCTCGGCGGCTTCTTCCGCAGGCAGGTCGTACAGATCCTTGTCCATGGCGTCGCCCGGGTGGATCTTGTTCTGGATGCCGTCCAGGCCGGCCATCATCATGGCGGAGAAGGCCAGGTAGGGGTTGGCGGTGGGATCCGGGAAGCGCACCTCGATGCGCCGACCCTTGGGATTGCTGACAAACGGGATGCGGATGGAGGCGGAGCGGTTGCGGGCGGAATAGGCCAGCATCACCGGGGCCTCGAAGCCGGGCACCAGACGCTTGTAGCTGTTGGTGGAGGCATTGGTGAAGGCGTTCAGTGCGCGGGCATGCTTGATGATGCCGCCGATGTAGTACAGGGCGGTTTCACTCAGGCCGCCGTATTCGTCACCGGCGAACAGGTTGTTGCCGTCCTTGAACAGGGACTGGTGCACGTGCATGCCGGAACCGTTGTCACCCACCAGCGGCTTGGGCATAAAGGTGGCCGTCTTGCCGTAGGCGTGGGCCACGTTGTGGGTGCAGTATTTCTGGATCTGCACCCAGTCGGCACGCTTGGTGAGGGTGGCGAACTTGGTGCCGATTTCGCATTGGCCGGCGGTGGCCACTTCGTGGTGATGCACCTCCACCTCGACGCCCATTTCTTCCATGGCCAGGCACATGGCGGCGCGGATGTCGTGCAGGCTGTCCACTGGCGGCACGGGGAAGTAACCGCCCTTGACGCCGGGACGGTGACCGATGTTACCGTCTTCGTAGACCTTCTCGGAGTTCCACTCGGATTCCTCGGAGTCCACTTTGTAGAAGGCGCCGGCCATGGTGGCGCCCCAACGTACGTCGTCGAGGATGAAGAATTCGGGCTCGGGGCCGAAGAAGGCCTGGTCGGCGACGCCGGTGCTCTTCAGATAGGCCTCGGCGCGGTCGGCAACGGAACGGGGGTCACGGTCGTAACCCTGGCCTGTAGCGGGTTCAACGATGTTGCAGGTGATGTTGAGCATGGCCTCATCGGAGAAGATGTCCATCACCGCGGTAGAGGTGTCGGGCATGAGAATCATGTCGGACTCGTTGATGCCCTTCCAGCCCTGGATGGAGGAACCGTCGAACATCTTGCCTTCGGTGAATACGTCTTCGTCCACCTGGCTGGCCGGCACGGTGACGTGCTGCTCTTTGCCGTGGGTATCGGTGAAGCGGAAGTCCACAAACTTCGCCTCGTTGTCTTTGATCATTTTTAATACGTCTTGTGCAGACATGATGGACTCTCCTGATTGCTTTTGCTTATTGATATAGATTGAAAAAAGTGTGCAGTTCGTTGAAATGAGGGTGTTCTCTGATGCTCTCTGTTTATTATTGAGCCTTCGTGGCTCGAATTAGCACGAAATATGCCACCGCCCCTGGCAGGGGTTTTGCGGCGCCGTGCCCAGGCAAAAACGGCGGCACACTGCGGGGTGGCGGGGGACACACAGCTTACGTGCCTTCGCGTCGCAGGGAAACCATTGCACAAAATTAGTGCGCCAGTTGTACCGCCGCACAAAATCCGTGCGAGGTGTTCAGTGAAAACACACCCGCACCTCGACGATATATTCTGTGCCGGGCTGCTCGATGACCCGCTCGGCCATTTCCCGTTCCACCGCCTGTGCACTGGCGATGTCTCCCATGCAGGCGAGCGGCAATAATACCTCCACATGAATTTTGCCGTCCAGATAGTGCAGGACGATTTCTTCCATGTGCCGGGTGGCATCGATATCCGCCCAGCGTTGTTTGAGCTTGGCCACCACTTCCTCGCGCAGGGGCAGGCCCATGCTGGGGGCGGCCACCTCATCGTCTTCGGGGTCGATGTGCACCATGACGTCGGTGACGGCCTCCACCTGGCGCATGATCTGTGCCCGCACGGTGTCGCCAATGCGATGCCCCTCGGAAACGCTGATCCGGGGATTCACCAGGATGTGTACGTCCACCAGGCCCTTGTCGCCCATGCGCCGGGTGCGCAGCATGTGCAGGGCTTCCACGCCGTCCACGGATTGGATGGCCGTGCGGATCTGCGCCACCTGCTCCGGATCCATGGCGGTATCGATAAGCTCCTGGGCGCTGTGCCAGGCCAGCTTGGCGCCGATCCAGGCCACCATCAGCGCCACGCCAATGGCCGCCACGGCGTCCAGGTAGTCTAGCCCGCCCATGCTGCCCAGCACGCCAACGACCACGATCACCGAAGAGATGGCGTCGGAGCGGCTGTGCCAGGCATTGGCGCGCAGCAGACTGGAGCTCAGCTTGTTGGCCACATGCAGGGTGTAATGATAAATGGCCTCTTTGGAGACGATGGAGATGGCGGCCACCACCAGGGCCAACCAGCCGGGGTGCAGCAACAGGTCGGGATGCATGAGCCGCAGCACGGCATCCCAGGCGATGCCCAGAGCAATGCCGATAAGCGCGACGCCCAGGGAGATGGTGGCCAGGGTCTCGATACGGCCGTGGCCGTAGGGGTGATCCTCGTCGGCCTCGCGGGAGCCGTGCTTCATGGCCACCAGGACCACGGCGTCGGTGGCCAGGTCGGACAGGGAATGTACGCCATCGGCGATCAGCGCCTGGGAACTGCCGACATAACCGACAATGATCTTCGCCACCCCCAGCAGCAGATCGATCACCGAACCGATGAGGGTGACCTTGCGCGCTGCTCGGTAGCGTTCGTCGCCCTCCACGGCTTCCGGCAGGTGATGCTGGTGGTCGTGGCCCATCAGCCGCCCACCCGAATGGTGATCAACACCTCTTCGTCTTCGTTGACCCCCGCTTCCAGCACCTCGTGGCCGTTGATACGGCACCAGGCGGGGATGTCCAGCAAGGCGCCCGGGTCGGTGCAGGTGACGAGCAGGGTGTCGCCGGGGGCCAGTTCCTGCACCTTGTTCTGCGCACGGATCACCGGCATGGGGCAGAGCAGGCGGCGGGCGTCGAGCTGGTGGTGGCTCATGACGTGCCCCTTGTCGGCACAGGTTGACCCTGTTGGCACAGCGATTGAGGTTTTGTGAGGAGACATAAAATTGCCGTCATTCCGGCGCAGGCCGGAATCCAGTGTGGCAAGGTGGCCGTTTCTCTGGATTCCGGCCTGCGCCGGAATGACGAAAAAAAGAGAGTGCGTGGGAAATAGCAGCCCACGTTGAGATTTTTTGCGGGCAAGGCGCTCACAAATACCACTCCACGGGAATCTCGTCATTGGTCAGCGGCACTACGTCCAGCTCGCGTTGTTCCGCCCCTTTTTCATGCAGCTCCACGCGCACCGTGTCGGCATTTTTGCCCTGACTGAAACGGGCCGCCAGGCGCGCGGCCAGTTGCAGATCCTCGCTGTCGGCCTCACCGTCCAGCAGCACAAGCGGCCCGGGATGGCTGGTGGTGTACAGGTGGGTGAACTGCTTGCGATAACCCTCGAGAAACCTGTTTTCCCCCTCTTCGCGACCGACGATGAGTTTGAAATGGGGCCGTGGGCGCAGGTGCCGGCCCACCTTGAGCAGCATGATGTCGTCGATCTCGTAACGGCGCTCGCCGCGGGCCTGCCACAGGTCGGCCAGCTTGCTGGAATAGGCGGCGTCGGTGAGGAAACAGCAGCCGCCGGCGGGCTGGGCGAAATCCTCGATGCCCATCTTTTTCGCCAGGGCGATCTGCGGCTTGCGCCCACGGCCACTGAAATCGAAGAGTTTTTCGCGATCTACCCAGCCCTCGCGCTCGGGCAGGGTAGGGGGTAGGATCTTCGCGCACAGCGGGCGCAGCAGGCGGTCCTCGGCGCCGGATTCGCGCTGGATCACCGGCATGGTATCGCGGCGCTGGGACATGGGCCGCTGGCCCACCACCTCGCCGGTGATGATGAAATCGAAGCCGTGTTGTTCGATCCACTCGTGGGCCTTGCGCACCATGAAGCACTTGCAGTCCAGGCAGGGATTCAGGTTGGAGCCGTAGCCATGCTTGGGGTTGAGTACCACGTCCTTGTATTCGTCGATGACGTCGATGATGTGCAGCTTGATACCCAGCTGCTCCGCCACCCACAGGGCGTTGTTGCGCTTGGGTTTGGCCTTGTCCCGCTTACGGATCGCGTGAGTGTGGCCCTCCACGCAGAAACCGGTGAAAAAGTTGATGCCTTCCACGTGGATGCCCTGGTCCAGCATGGCCTGGGTGGCCAGCATGGAATCCAGGCCGCCGGAGATCAGCGAAACGGCTTTGCGTTGAGTGCTCATGGGTCTGTGGGTCGGGCGCTTTGATTCTGAAAATGGGCCGGTGATTATAGCCGAAAAGCGCCGCCGGAACCCCATTTTTAACGCCCCTGCCAGAGTGGTGAGATTTTGCTAAAATTCGTCGTTCAGGCCGTTTTGGTCAAGCTGCAAAGAAGTGGAATCCATGACCCAGCAAGACACCCTCACCATCATTCAGCAAATCAAAAAGACCCTGGAAAATTTCATGATCAGCCTCGGCATATTGTGCGGCATGACGCTGATCATTTACTTTTTCACCTATGGCGCGCTGGTGGATGCGGTGGGCAGCTCGCTGATCTGGTTCGAGGTGGTCTCCAGCGTGTTCATTGTCCTGGTACTGATCTTTCTGCGGCGGGTCTGCTTTTTTCTGACCCGGCTCAAGCTGGGACGCCGGCCGGGCTATGGGGCCGTGTTCAGGCAGTTGTCTGCCGGGGACTTGTTGCAGGAGGAAGAGACCCTGCTGGCCCGTCTGGGGGGTGAAGGCCGGGCGGGCTAATGACGGCGGGATTTGTCCGGCGATTCGCTGGCAGCCAGGGGTGAGCCGCCACTGATGTCTTGCAGGTAACGCCGCGCCTGCGAGCTGTCCGTGTATTGCCACAGTTCGTGCGCGGTCAGCGGGTCCAGCACATTCTGTGCGCCATCCAGGTTGCGCATGGCTTGTAACACATCCATGGCCGGCACAAAGCCTTCATAAAGGTGTTCGTACAGCCGGCCCTGGTGATGGGCGGTATTGTGGTGTAACTGGTAATAGGCACCCACGCCGAGGTCCACATAATATTTCACGCTCAGCCGCCGGCGCCGTGCGCGTTGCGGGAAAAAGCCGGCATACAATAGGCACAGATCTCCCACCTCGCGCAGCCTGGCGATCTGCCGTTGCCCGGCGATGCGAAAACTTTTCAGGTAATCCAGGGCGAGAACACGTCCGGCCAGGTCCGGTCTGTCGAGAAAACGCTGCAGCAAAAACACCAGATAGCTTTGCAGCTCCTCTCCCAGGCTGCGCTGCGACTGGTGTTCCGCCTCGCACACCAGCTTGTGCCAGTGCGCAGTGGATGTGGGTTGCAAATCGAGCTTGCGCATACACACCTCCTAATAACCACATTCTTATTTAAAGCTATCGGCTGAAAATGACAAGGCCTTGAATGGCTTAGTGAGGGGGTTAATCGCGGATCTTGCCCTCGGTGCCCGCCAGCAGGTTTTTGATATTGGAACGATGACGCCACACCAGCAACACGGTGATCACCACGGCCAGTACGATAAACTCGGGCTGCGGCGCCAGTAGCCACATGTACAGCGGTGAAAGAGCGGCGGCGATCAGGGCCGACAGCGAAGAGATATTGAACAGCTTGGCCATCACCAACCAGGTGGCCAGCACAGCCAGTCCCACCGGCCAGGCCAGGGCCAGCAGCACGCCGAAGGCGGTGGCCACCCCCTTGCCGCCACGGAAGCCGAAAAGCACCGGGTAAAGATGGCCGAGAAAGGCCGCCAGGCCCACCAGTGCCAGGGTCTGCGCCGAGGCGTCCAGCCACTGTGCCACCACCACCGGGATCACCCCCTTGATGGCGTCGCCCAGCAGGGTGAAGGCCGCGGCCTTTTTACCACCCACCCGTAGCACATTGGTGGCGCCGGGATTACCGGAGCCCTGTGTGCGCGGGTCTGCCAGGCCCATGAGTTTACAGGTGATGATGGCGGCGGACAGGGAACCCATCAGGTAGCCGCCGATGATCAGAGCAATATCCAGCATGGGTGTATTATCGCGTACTTTTTGCAGCGCGTCGCTGTTGGCTCTTGCTGGTCTGGTTTTTGGCAACGCGGTATAGTGCGGGCACACTCACGCGGAGCCGTTAGTCCCCCATGGATATCATTTTTCTCCACGACCTCACCATTGAAACCATCATTGGCATCTACGACTGGGAACGCAAGGAAAAGCAGTCCATCATCCTCGACCTGGACATGGCGGCGGACATCCCCCGCGCCGCGGCCAGCGACGCCATCGAAGACACCCTCAACTACAAGGCGGTGGCCAAGCGGCTCATCGACTTTGTGGGCAACAGCGACTTCCAGTTAGTGGAGACCCTGGCCGAGCGGGTGGCGGCCATCGTGCTCGACGAGTTCGACGTCAAGTGGCTGCGCCTGCGGGTCAACAAGAAAGGTGCGGTGCGTTATGCCGGCGATGTGGGGGTGATTATCGAACGCGGAGTGAAAGACTGATATGCCGCGCGTGTTTGTGGGCATCGGCAGCAACATCGACCGCGAGCGCAGTATCCGTGCCGGGGTGGCGGACCTGCGCCAGCATTTCGGTGAGTTACAGTTATCGTCGGTCTATGAGAGCGAAGCCGTGGGCTTCGAGGGGGATGCGTTTTACAACCTGGTGGCGGCCTTCGATATCGCTGACAGCATTGAACAGGTGGTGGCCGTCCTCGCCGAGATCGAGGATCGGCATGGCCGGGTGCGCAACGGCGAGCGCTTCGCACCACGTACGCTCGATATCGATTTACTGCTATACGGCGATGCTGTTATCACTGCTGATAATTATCACGTACCGCGGGACGAGATTCCCCGTTATGCCTTTGTCCTCTGGCCGCTGGCGGAGCTGGCGCCGCAGGCCGTGCATCCCGAGCTGGGCGAAACCTATTCCGTGTTGTGGGAAAAATTCGACAAAAGAAATCAGCACCTGCGGCCGATAGAATTTCAGTGGTAAGATCGGTGTTCGACCTGTCACCGGTTTTCTGAACAACCAGTAAACCAGCCTAAAAAAATGAACCAGATACCTGGCACCAAACCCCTGATCCTTATTGTTGATGACTCACCCACCATTCGTCTGTCATTGAGCCGCGCCTTGCAGGACGAGTTCATGCCAGTGGAGGCTGTGGATGGCGAACAGGCCTGGGAATTTCTCAACAGCGACAGCCGCATCGAGGTGGTGATCACCGACCTGTCCATGCCTAAGCTGGACGGTCTTGGCCTGGTGAAGCGCATGCGTGACAGCGTGGTGACGCGGGTGTGCAACATGCCGGTGATCATGGTCACTGGCGATGATGACACCGCGGCCCGCGAGGCCGCCTTCAAGGCGGGCGTCAACGATTTTGTCGCCAAGACCAGTGATCGCGTTGAGCTGCTGGCCCGGCTGCGCGCCCATCGCAAGCTTGCCGTGACCCTGCGTGAACTGGAAGAGAGTCAGCGAGAACTGCGTGAACAAGCCAATACCGATCCCCTCACCCGGCTGGCCAATCGGCGCTTCTTCACACAGATTGCCAACAAGGAATTGTCACTCATGCGCCGGCAGAAGGAACACTACGCCGTGCTGATGCTGGACATCGACCACTTCAAAAACACCAACGACAGCTTTGGTCATCCCGCCGGTGATCATGTGCTGAAGCAGGTGGCGCGGGTGTTATCGGAAAACATTCGTGAAGAAGACACCGTAGCCCGGGTGGGTGGCGAGGAGTTTGTGGTCAGTTCACCCTACACCAACCGGCTGGCCGCCATCGTCCTGGCCGAGCGCTTGCGCAAGGCTGTGGAGGCCCTGGATATTCAGTACGAAGGCAACAGCATTCCCGTGACTATCAGTATCGGCATCGCCATGCAACCGCAGGACGGCGACACATTGGATGCCCTGTTGGCCGCCGCCGACGAGCGCCTTTACACTGCGAAGAATGCCGGCCGCAACCGTTTCTGTGCCGCCAGCAAACATCAGACGGAACAGACGGTGGATGCCGACAAGGTCTGCCCCAAGCTGGATGAGGCCATTACCATGATCAAACATGGCAACCTGCAACGTCTCATGCCGCACATGCCGAAACTGTTGGAGGAGTTGATTCCCCTGTTTGAATTGGCTAACGAGGAATCGCCGGTGCAGATCGACGTGGATGAAGTGCGCGGGGCGATCATTGCCTTGAAGGCCAAGGGTGGAAATTAAAAGACCTGAGCAACCATCCTATTCCGTCATTCCGGCTCCAGGCCGGAACATATTAATCGTCTCAAAATGATTTCTATAGGGATATTTCCTCGTGTAGGAGCGCCTTTCCAGGCGCGAATCGCGCCTGGAAAGGCGCTCCTACCATGTTTTACCCTTTTGAGATTTTCTCCCACACCAAAATAGTATTATTCGCCGGCATTTCGTGTGTTGCGATGCGTGACATCCCTGCTGCCTCCGCCAACTTATCCAGTTCCGCCTGATCGCGAATCCCGCTCTTGGGGTTCTGCTCCTTCAACCACAATTCAAACCGTGCATTGCTTTGCGAGGTAAACTCGCCGTCCACATTGAACGGCCCGTAAAGGCAAAACCGTCCACCTGTGGTCAGTACCCGGCCGATACCCTCAAACATCCTTTCCACCTCCGGCCAACCCATAATGTGCACGGTGTTGGCGCTGAACACCGCATCGAAGGCAGTATCGGGCCAGGAGTCACGTTGCACATCAAGACTCAGTGGTGGGCGCACATTGTCCGTGCCCTCATCGGCAATCCATGCATGAATACCCGGATGATTGTCTGTCACGTCGCTGGTCTGCCAGATGAGATGCGGCAGGGCGCGGGCAAAAAACACCGCATGCTGACCGGTGCCGCTGCCGATTTCCAGCACGTGTTTCACCGCAGCAAATTCCTGTTGCAGTACCTCGAGAATGACATGCTGGTTTTGTGCACAGGATTCGGCGAAGGGTTTCATGATGGTCGTATTTGTGATGTCAGCTTCTCGCCTGACATGCATTGCAGGTCTTCGAGGACACTGGGCCTTGCGCTTTCTATACTGTCAAAGATAGAGCCGCTTTCATATTCATTCCAGTAGCCTTCACCGATATAGTCGAAGTCTGTTGTATCCCAGGTGTAGATGAAATGGGTGAACGTGGAATCGGGCCTTTTAGCAATAATTGCGATTGCCTTGCCATTGGGAGTTTCTATTCTTTCGACTTGATCAAATCCATCTCGAGTGAAAGTAAATTTTTTGGGAAGGGGTAACGTCATATCGATTTACCGAGCACCAGGGAAAACCAGACAAATTGACTTTTTGTCATTCCGGCCTTCGCCGGAATGACGGAATAATCAGCCCTTCCTAACTATTCAACGACCGCCCACCATCCACCGTAATCACCTGCCCGCTGGTGTAATCCGCATCACGAATCAAGAACAATGCAGCACGGGCGATGTCCTCGGGATTGCCCTGGCGCTTGAGAAAGGTGCGGGAGACGATGCGTTGCTGGGTGACCTCGTCGATCTCCCGTTCCGGCCACAAAATGGCGCCGGGGGCGATGGCGTTGACCCGCACCTCGGGGCCCAGTTCGCAGGCCAGCGACTTGGTGAGCATCACCAGCCCGGCCTTGGCCATGCTGTACACAGGGAAGCGTTTCAGCGGGCGGTCGGCGTGGATGTCCACGATGTTGACGATACAGCCCTTTTGTTCCTTCAAATGCGGCGCGGCGGCCTGGGACAAAAAGAACGGTGCCTTGAGATTGGTGCCCATGAGGTCGTCCCACTCGGTCTCGGTGACTTTACCCAGCGGCGTGGGATAAAAGCTGGAGGCGTTGTTGATGAGCACGTCCAGCCGGCCCCAGGTGGCCAGGGCGTCGGCCACCACCGCGGGCAGGGCGGCCTGGTCGAGCAGGTCGGCGCGCACCAGCACCACGGAATCCTCGCGCTGGGCATTGAGTTCCTGCTGGAGGGCGTGGGCGGCGTCGCGCGAGGCGCGGTAGTGCAGCACCAGCCGTGCGCCCTCGGCATGCAGGGTGCGGGCGATTACCGCACCGATGCGATGCACGCCACCGGTGATGAGGATTACCTTGTCCTGCAGGCTGGGTGGGCAGCGATCCTCGGCTTCTGTGGTATGATCCAAAATCGTATTTCCTGTGCGTTATCCCGTGAACCATGGAATGGAATAAGCACACTCTAGCGCACTCTTTCGCCCTTGCCCAACGCCGAGTCCTTCATGTCCACTGCCGTTGCCGATCTCTCTTCCCTGCCCGCGCCCGCACCTGACGCCCAGGCGCACAGCGAGCGGCTCATCGCGCGGATTTGCGCAGAGATCGACGCCGGCTGCGGCTGGCTCGGCTTCGACCGCTATATGGAGCTGGCCCTGTACGCCCCCGGGCTGGGTTATTACGCGGCGGGGGCGCGCAAGTTCGGTGAGCAGGGCGACTTCGTCACCGCGCCGGAGATCTCGCCGCTGTTTTCCCGCGCCCTGGCCAGGCAGGTGGCGGAGGTGTTGCGTGGCACCGGGGGCGACGTACTGGAAGTAGGAGGCGGCAGCGGCGCCATGGCGGCGGACGTGTTGCTGGAACTGGAGGCCCTGGGCGCGCTTCCTGCCCAGTATTGCATTCTGGAACTCAGCGCCGAACTGCAGGTGCGTCAGCGCGATACCCTGGCGGCCAAGGCGCCCCATCTGCTGGAACGGGTGTGCTGGCTGAACACCCTGCCCGAAGAGGGGTTTCGCGGCGTGGTGCTGGCCAATGAATTGCTGGACGCCCTGCCGGTGCAGCGTTTCGTGAAAACCGAAAAGGGTGCGCAGGCCCGCGGCGTGCGCTTTGTGGACGGCCGTTTCCACTGGGCCACGGCCGTGGAGACCCTGGCCGTGCCCGAACATCTCGCGGCCTTGTTCGATGCCTTGCCCGAGGGCTATGTCTCGGAGTTCTGTCCGGCCGCCGCTGGCTGGGTGCGGTCCATCGCCAGCATGCTGGAACAGGGCGTGGTGTTGCTCATCGATTATGGTTATGCCGCGGCGGAGTATTATCATCCCCGCCGAGAGGGCGGCACCCTGATGTGTCATTATCGGCACCGCGCTCACCCCGACCCCTTCGTTTATCCCGGCCTGCAGGACATCACCGCCCATGTGGATTTCACCGCCATCGCCGAGGCGGCGGTGGACGCCGGGCTGGCGGTGCGCGGCTACAACAGCCAGGGATTTTTTCTCATGGCTTGCGGCATTACCGGGCTGGCGCAGGACCACGACGCACTGGATGAGCGCCAACAGGTGATGCAGGCGCAGCAGCTGCGCCAGCTCACCCTGCCGGCGGAGATGGGTGAGCGCTTCAGGGTGATCGCCCTGGCGCGGGATTATGAGGCGCCGTTGCGGGGGTTTGCGCTGCAGGATTTACGGCACCAACTTTAGTGTGTGTTGTGAAGGCCTGAACGGTTCGTGGATGAAAGTGATGGTGGTGACAAGTACGGTGGGAGCGCCTTTCCAGGCGCGATTCGCGCCTGGAAAGGCGCTCCCACGGGGAAATTAAGCCTGTAGTAATTATTTTGAGACGATTATTAATAGTGATAAGAAGTGATAAGAAAACAGGAATCCTTATGAACGACAAACTGCAACAAACCAAAGCCATGCTCGCCAAGCATCACAAGGATGGCGAGGCCTTTGTGCAATTGATGAAAGAGACCTATACCGGGCGCTTCAACGAGGATTTTTGGGCGCTATGGAATGCACAGATTGCAAGCAAGTTTGGCGACTCACCGGTTATCGTGGATCTGGGTACCGGCCCCGGCGAGTTTCTGCGCGACGTGATCCAGCGTCATCCTGCGGCGCGGGTCATCGGAGTGGAATGCGCCGAATACATGCTGCAGGCCGCCAACGACGAGCTGCCGGAGGGGTGTGAGATCATTGCCGCCGACCTCCATGATCCCCACTTGCCATTAGACGACAACAGCGTCGATGCGGTGGTGGCCTCGGTGGTGTTGCACGAAATGCACCAGCCGGTTCGCACGATGCAGGAAATGCAACGCTGCCTGAAACCCGGCGGCCTGTTTTACGTGATGGACTGGGTGCGCGCGCCGCTGCAGCAGTACCTGGCCGATGCCGAGCTGGATGTGTTCGACCGCAATACCCCGCTGGATGAACTGGAAGACCTGTTTATCCATTTCATAGAACACAATCGTTTTAGTATCGATGATCTGGAATTCATGCTGCAAAACACCGGCTTCAAGGTGCTGGAAAAGACACCGCTGAAAAACGGCCAGATGGCGCGCCTGCTGGTTGAGAAGCGTTAGCAGTGAAGACAGAGAATTTGTCGCAAGGCTTGCCGGCTCTGCCTGCCGTACTATCTAAACGTCATTCCGGTGCATGCCGGAATCCAGTGGCATGCCCGAGATACTGGATTCTGGCATTCGCCAGAATGACGGGGTTTTGAGAGATTCAATTTTGGACTCGCTCCACGCTATCTTTCTCGCCCTGTTGCAGGGCTTTACCGAATTCCTGCCCATCTCCAGTTCGGCGCATTTGATTCTGTTGCCACGCCTGCTGGGCTGGCCGGATCAGGGCCTGGCCTTCGACGTGGCGGTGCACGTGGGGACGCTCAGCGCCGTGGTGCTGTACTTCCGCCGCGAGCTGGTGCCCATGGGCCGGGACTGGTTTCGGTCGCTGCTCACCCGGCAGCAAACCGCCGACAGCCGGCTGGCCTGGGCGGTGTTGTGGGGCACGGTGCCGGTGGGCCTGGCGGGGTTGTTGTTGAAGGGTTTTATCGAGCACAACCTGCGCTCAGAACTGGTAATCGCCGGGGCCACCATCGGCTTTGGCCTGTTGTTGTGGCTGGCGGACACCAAGTGTCGCGGCAGACGCGACGAGCACGGCCTGCGCATCAGCGACATCGCCATCATCGGTATCGCCCAGGCCCTGGCCCTGATCCCCGGCACCTCGCGCTCCGGCGCCACCATGACTGCGGGTCTGATGCTGGGCCTGTCGCGGCAGGCCGCGGCGCGCTTTTCCTTTCTGCTGTCCATTCCGGTGATCGTGCTGGCGGGCGGTCTGCTGACTATTGAGCTGATCCGGTCCCCGGCGCTGGTGGACTGGCGGGCCATGATCATTGGCGCGGTGACCTCCGCCATCACCGCCTACCTGTGTATACATTTCTTTCTGAAACTGCTGGAACGCATGGGCATGCTGCCCTTTGTGATCTACCGCCTGTTGCTGGGGGCCCTGCTGGTTTATCTATTCGTCTGAGTCTGCCGGCGCAGGCCCCACAGCAACAGTCCCAGGCCTGCAGTGGCAACTACGGCCTGGTAGTAGGGGTAAAACTCAAAACCGCTGAACCCCAGGCCGTACAGGGCCACGAAACCCACCCAGGTAGGGCCGGCGCAGTGGGCAATGGCCGTCATGTAGGTGAAGGCGAGCACCAGCAGGCTCATACCCAGCAGGCCGCTGCTCAGTCCACGATGGTTCTGGTGCTGGCGGGCGCAATCAATGAGCCGCCCCCCCAGCAGGGCGGCCAGCAGGTAAACGGCAAGGGTGATGGCGTCGTAATCCAGGGTCCACAGCTTGAGCCCGCTGCGCGGATCCTGGTGGGCGAACACAAACAACGAATTGGTGACAAGCAGCTCCAGCGCCACCATGGGTTGCTGCGGCCAGATGAGGCGGAACATGTCGAGTTCCGCACCAAGGGGAAAGAGCAGGTGATTCACCATGCCGCCATTGAGCAGGGTCATGGCCAGCAGGCCGATCAGAAAAAAGCTGATGAATAACAGAATGCTGGTGAGCAGAAAGTGTCCCGATGATTTTTGTGGATGAATGACAACGGTTTTATCCATGGCCACAGTGTACCCGATTCGTCCCGGAGGCGTGTTATTCTGATGGCGCGGGGAACGGACAGAGAAGACGCATGGCGGTTTACGCAATAGGTGATGTGCAGGGTTGTTATGACGAGTTGCTGCGTCTGCTCGAGCAGATTCGTTTTGATCCGGCCAAAGACACCCTGTGGTTCACCGGGGATCTGGTCAACCGCGGTCCGGCCTCGCTGCAGGTGTTGCGCAGGGTACGCGAATGGGGGGACAGCGCCATCACGGTGCTGGGCAATCACGACCTGCACTTGCTGGCGGTGGCTGAAGGCTGCGCACCCTTTCACAAGAGCGACACCCTGGATGAGATTCTCAATGCCCCGGATCGGGACGAGTTGCTGCACTGGCTGCGTCAACAACCTCTGTTGCATCACGATGTCCGGATGCACTACACCCTGGTGCACGCGGGATTGCCGCCGCAATGGGATCTGGTTCTGGCTCAGGCCTGCGCCAGGGAGGTGGAGCAGGTATTGCGTGGTGACGATTACGCGGAATTCCTGCGTCACATGTACGGCGACCAACCCGACCAGTGGCGAGAGGATTTACAGGGTTGGGGTCGGCTGCGCTTCATCGCCAACTGTCTCACCCGGCTGCGCTACTGCAATGCCGAGGGACGCCTGAACCTGCGCGCCAAGGGTGAGCCCGGCACCCAGCCCGAGGGCGACATGCCCTGGTTCGAGGTTCCGGGCCGGCGCAGCGCAGATTTGCGTGTCGTGTTTGGCCATTGGTCCACCCTGGGCCTGTATCGCAGCCCCAAGGTGATTTCCCTGGATACCGGCTGTTTGTGGGGCAATCAACTGACCGCCGTGCATCTGGCTGCCGACGGCGCGGTCTATGCCGTGGACTGCGCGGGTCATCGGCATCCCGGGGCAGCCTGATGAGAATCGTGATTGCCGTCTTTCTGTTGCTGGGTGCGTCTCTTGGCGGGCAGGCCGGAGAAGCGCATTTTGGTGTGTGGCAAGGCACTCTCACCGAGATGGTGGAGGCGGGGCAACGCTACGAACAATACGAGGTGACGCTGACTGTTACGCCCAAGGCGTATCAAATCGATTACGCCAGCCTGGGTTGCGGCGGGATTTTACGCCTGGTGAAACAAGCGGGGCGTTTTTACCGTTTTCGTGATGAGTTCAATTACGGCCTGCAGAACTGCATCAGCGACGGCTACACGGAGATTCATTTCATCAATCAGCGCCTGGCGGCCTTTCAATGGTACGATAAAGACGGCAGCCTGAAAGTGGAAGGCTACCTGAAAAGACAGGCACAAATAATGCTTTGATGCATCGAAAAAGTTGAAATAAGGGACAGCAATGAAACAAGCGGTTTTATTGAGCGTGCTTTTGATGTTTGCCAGCGAGGTGCCGGCCGCACCGCAGGCAAGCATCCTCGAGTACGGTTATTACAGGTTTGCAGGTGATACCGAGCGATTGCTGCGGCCATCGGCTACCTCTGGTTATGTTACGCGCGGCAAGGCGCAACTGGTAAAAAAGACCCAGCGCATTCCTTTGCAAAAGGGCCGTTTGTTTGGATTTCGTTTCCGTATTGAGGGTATCGACAGGAATGTCGGTGTCATTCCTTTGCAGCTGGTGGTAAAGCACCCGGAAATGAAAAAGCCGGATGGCAGTACCTCCAGCGGCTACCGATACCGGATGGACTTGAAACTGACCAATGGAATGGTGGAAGACAAGACCGGTTATCGCCTCAATGAGGATTTTGAAATGGTGGAGGGAGACTGGAGTTTCGAATTTCTTTTCATGAACAAACCTCTCCTCAAGCAACAATTCACCACTTATCGTCAAGAACCCGAGCAGGAGCCCTGACAATGGATGACGAGCTGAAAGAAAACCTCACCGCAGGCGAGACCTGGGTTCGCGGCCTGTTTATTTTGTTGTTCGCATTTCTGCTGGTGGTGGCGCGCATGGTGGTGGCCGCGGTGGTGGTGATCCAGTTCCTGTTCACCGTATTCAGCGGGCAGACCAATGATAACCTGCGTTATTTTGGCGCCAGCCTCTCCCGTTACATTTACCAGGTGCTGTTGTTCATCACCTACAACTGTGATGAAAAACCTTTTCCCTTTGCACCCTGGCCCACGGAGGATCTGCCCGATGAAACGCCTGACGCAGATGAGCACGACGCATCACCGACCCGGGTGACATCACAGGAGAAGGATGCGGACGAGCCGGAATCCCGCGCCTGAGCTGATTTCCCCGTCAAGGTTCTGGTTATTGTGTCCGGGCGCTGTGGCGCAGAGCGGCGTATAATGTGCCTCTTGTTTCATTCTGGCCCGCGGCCGATCCAATCCCATGCAGACAGCCCCCGACATCTTCTCCTATCGCAGGTTCTGGGCCCGGCGCTTTGGCCCGGCGCCGCAGTTGCCCATGTCCCGCGAGGAGATGGACGAACTGGGCTGGGATTCCTGTGATGTGATTCTGGTGACTGGCGACGCCTATGTGGATCACCCCAGCTTCGGCATGGCGGTGATCGGCCGGGTACTGGAGGCGCAGGGTTTTCGCGTGGGCATTATTGCGCAGCCGGACTGGACCAGCGCCGATGATTTTCAAAAGCTGGGCAAGCCCAACCTGTTCTTCGGCATCACCGGCGGCAACATGGATTCCATGGTCAACCGCTACACCTCGGACCGCAAGAAACGCTCCAACGACGCCTACACCCCCAACGGCGAAGGCGGCAAGCGTCCCGACCGTTGCGTGGTGGTGTACAGCCAGCGCGTGCGTGAGGCGTACAAGGGCGTGCCGATTATTATCGGTGGCATCGAGGCCAGCCTGCGGCGCATCGCGCACTTTGATTACTGGTCGGAGAAGGTGCGGCGCTCGGTGATCCTTGATGCCAAGGCAGATCTTCTCGTTTACGGCAATGCCGAGCGGCAGGTCGTGGAGATCGCCCATCGCCTGGCGCAGCGTGAAGACATTGTCGACATCACCGACGTGCGCGGCACCGTATTCGCCTGCCGCGATCACAACGGGCGCCCGGAACGCCTGCCCGAAGACTGGGCCGTGTTAAATTCCACCGAGCTGGACAAGCCCGGCGTCATCGAAGCGCCGATTGATCCCTACCTTTCAACGAGCGCGGAACAGAACGCGCCCTGTGTCAGTGGTGACAACGCGGACAACAACAACGTTGTCGTTAGCCTGGAACCCCGGCGCGCGCCGCGCCCGGCCGCCGACAAAACCCTGGTGTGCCTGCCCGACTATCATCACGTGCGCGACGACCGTGTGTTGTACGCCCATGCCTCGCGCGTGTTTCACAAGGAAACCAACCCCGGTAACGCGCGCGCGGTGTACCAGTCACACGGTGCGCGCGGCGTGTGGATGAATCCACCGCCCATCCCGCTCACCACCCAGGAGCTGGATAACGTCTTCGAGTTGCCCTACACGCGCCAGCCGCACACGGCCTACGGCAAGGCGAATATTCCCGCCTACGAAATGATCCGTTTTTCCGTGAACATCATGCGCGGCTGTTTTGGCGGTTGTACCTTTTGTTCCATCACCGAACACGAGGGGCGCATTATTCAAAGCCGTTCGGAAGACTCCATCATTCGTGAAGTGGAAACCATTCGTGACAGCGTGCCCGGTTTCACCGGGGTGATTTCCGATCTCGGTGGGCCCACGGCCAACATGTATCGACTGGCCTGCAAGGATAAAAATATCGAAGCCAACTGCCGGCGGCCGTCCTGCGTGCATCCCGGCATCTGCAAAAACCTCGGCACCAACCACCGGCCGCTGATTCACCTGTATCGGCGTGCGCGCAAGTTGTCCGGCATCAAGAAAATTCTCATCGCCTCCGGACTGCGTTACGACCTTGCCGTGGAATCGCCGGAATATGTCAAGGAACTGGTGACGCACCACGTGGGCGGTTATTTGAAGATCGCCCCGGAACACACAGAGAGCGGCCCG